>Ga0209119_1000012_pt1 | contig 190822 bp, 188 predicted proteins | sample COG_03_FD_184747 | JGI IMG/M metagenome (GOLD analysis project Ga0209119, IMG submission 184747) | Pelagic Microbial community sample from North Sea - COGITO 998_met_03 (SPAdes) (version 2) | ecosystem: Environmental > Aquatic > Marine > Neritic zone/Coastal water | place: Helgoland, sampling...
CCTATGAATTTTGGAATGCTTCTTTATCGTACAGAAAAGATGAGGATTCAAAGTTTGAGTATGAGCTAAAAGCTACAAACTTACTCAATACCCGTTCACAAAACCAAAGTAATGCCTCAAATATTTCGGTAAGCGCTACGGAATATTTTATTCAACCACGCTACTTAACATTTCGCGTTCGATTCGAGCTTTAGTAAGAAAATTTATTTTGCACCCAAAAAACCCGTGCTCCTACGGGTTTTTTGGCTAATAAATATATTTAGATTATAGAATATGTTTAGGTTTTGTTAAACTACAATTTATCTCAAATTATTTGAGCCCATAAATAGCCCGGTATATTTTTATTTGTACTTTAGTGATATGGATTATCTTATATCTCAGTTGAAGATTGAAATAAATCAAAAGCTTGGCTTCGTTGTTCAAAGACAGGCAGATGTTAAGTATCTGCATGAACAAATTACCATTAATGTACTAAAGCCCATAGGGTTTAATACACTGCGACGTTTCTTCGGTTTTTTACCTGTAGCTGAACCACAATTCAAAACACTTGACGTCCTTTCAGAGTTTTTGGGATATAAATCTTTTTCAATATTTTCAGAATTTGTCAATAAGGATGAAAAATGGGCCAGATGGACTTTTATTTCTGATTTTGAAAACACAAACTCGATAAGTTCTGAAATGCTTGAGCGTTTACTAGAATTAAAGTCTCAACCGGATTATAATTATTTTATAAGTGTTATAATTAAGTCATTTATCAGGAGAGAACGGATCGATTTACTTAAAATTTTATTTGCCAAAAGTTCACAATCTTTTTTGTTTAAAAAGAATAACATTAGCCATGAAGAAGCTTTAGAAATTATAAAAATAGCCTATGCTGTAGGCGGCGTCTTAAGAACCCTTCCTAAGACTAAATATCAAAAATTAGTGCCCTTATTGAGTGATAAGTATACTTTTAAATCCAATATTTTAGATTTTTACATTGATTACGCAAATTTTAATGGTTACTATGGTTTTTTCATCAATAATCGTATTTTACTAGACAAAAAACCACAAGATCAAATATTTGTTAATTTAATTTCGCAGTACAATTTGTTTCTTTCAGGAGCATCAACATATCAAATTTACATTCCTGATATATCTAAATTACAGCTTTACCCTGCATTATACGGTCGCCTGATTGGCTATTCGCTAATAACTACCCATTTTAAGCAAAAAATCCCAATAAGTCTTGTTATTAATCAAATTGAAAAGGCCGCTGAAACCCAGCATGTTTCTGTTTTCTTTATTGAGATTTTCCCAGCTTTAATCTTTATAAAGGCTTTTGATGAAATGCAGTACTTAATTTCCAAATACAAAGACGGATTGTTCGAGACAGATAATTGGCGTTATTATTCTACTCAAAACACCTACCGAATATCATTAGCTTTAGTGGAGATCAAAAACAAAAATTATGATAAAGCAGAATATCATTTACACCTTGTGACATTAGACGACTCTATAACAAATTCTTATTATGCTTATCTCAAACTATTTTATCTAATTGCGAGCTATCAATTAGAACAGAAAACTACAAATTATCAAATAATATTAAATGAAATTCATAATGAATATTTAGAGCTAGTTCATTTGACCGGTTTTAAGCGGTTTACTTTGTCTTTTTTAAAGAAATATTTCTAATACAACATGGTCTATTTAATTTTATCAGCTCTTTTTTTTGCTCTTAATAATATTTTGTGGAAATGGATTGTCGCTGTCCATTTGCCTTTGCAGGTCATTGTAAAGCGCTCAATAATAACTAGCCTTATTGGTGTAGTCGTCTTAATTTTTAATTATGATAATCTCCTGTTTTATAACACGATACAACAATTTGCCTTTGTTAACTTAACATGTATTATTGGTGCTTTGGGTTTAGTGTTTATGGTCTATGGGATTAAGCAAAGTTCTCTTAATATGTTTATTCATTACAGCTTATTCGGAGTTATTGTAACAGCTTCGTATTTGTATTTTATAGAAAATATTATCCCAAAAAACTATGCGATTGGAATTCTGTTTCTATTTTTAGGCTTTTTTGTTTTTCTTAGAAATAAACGCCACGATACAAAAAAAAACAGTGTCTCTAATCATCGTTATTTGTTTATAATGTCTATGTGTTTCTCAGCTACTGGGATTATGCAGTGGTATAATTTAAAAACATATGATGTGGTCTTCCTTGCAGTTCATCAAGAGCTTACGGTTCTAATTATATCAGCTTTTTTGTTGTGCTTTTTAAAGCAGTCTCCCATAAATTTTTTTAAGCTAGATTATACAACTTTAATGGCCTTGTTAGTGTTTGCTGCAGTAATCACGGGTATGTATGGCCTTAAAACAACAAATCCCTTCATTGCTAGTATTGTTAGTCTTACAAGTTCAATATTCACCATGATACTCGCAGTTTATGTACTGAAAGAACGCTTTAGGTGGTCCTACATTATCTCCTTGTTTATGGTAATCTTTGGGGCTTGGCTTCTGGGTTAATAAGATTATAACCTAAATGCATTCTTTATAGCATCGACATAGTCTAGTTTCTCCCATGTAAATAATTCTACTTTTAAGGATTTACTGTTGCCATTAGGTTGGTGAAATACCTTTGTGACATACTTGTTTTCACGCCCCATATGTCCATAGGCTGCAGTTTCACTATATATAGGACTTCTTAGTTTTAATCGTTTTTCAATAGCTGCAGGTTTCAAATCAAATAATTTTGAGATTTTCTCTGCAATTTCTCCGTCGGTCAAATTAAATGGACAAGTTCCGTAGGTGTCAATAAATACTCCCATCGGCTCAGCAACCCCGATAGCATAGCTGACTTGTACCAATACTTCTGAACAAAGACCAGATGCTACCATGTTTTTTGCGATATGACGAGTTGCATAGGCTGCACTTCTATCCACTTTACTGGGGTCTTTTCCGGAAAATGCACCGCCACCATGCGCGCCTTTACCCCCATAGGTGTCTACAATAATTTTTCGTCCAGTTAACCCAGTGTCCCCATGAGGTCCTCCAATGACAAATTTTCCAGTTGGATTGATGTGATAGTTAATTTTGTCGTTGAATAGTTCTCGAATATGTGTGGGTAACTTTGAAACAACTCTAGGAATTAATTTTGTCTTTAAATCCTTTCGAATTTTTTCTAACATGCTTTTTTCTTCATCAAAATCGTCATGTTGTGTAGATATTACAATAGCTTCTATGCGTTTAGGCGTATTATCGTCGTCATATTCTATAGTAACTTGACTTTTTGAATCGGGTCTAAGATATGTAATGTCAGTTCCTTCTCTTCGCATAGCTGCCAGTTCAATTAGTATTCTATGTGAAAGGTCTAATGCCAAAGGCATGAAGTTTATGGTTTCATTGGTGGCATATCCAAACATCATTCCTTGGTCACCTGCTCCTTGCTCTTCATCTTCTCTATCTACACCCCTATTAATGTCTTCAGATTGCTCATGAATTGCTGAAAGAACTCCACAAGAATTACCATCAAACATGTAGTCACCTTTAGTGTAGCCTATTTTATTTATTGTATCACGTGCAATTTTTTGTACGTCTAGATAGGTTTTTGACTTAACCTCTCCTGCTAGAATTACCTGTCCAGTTGTTACCATGGTTTCACAAGCGACTTTTGAACTTGGGTCGAAAGCTAAGAAATGATCAATTAGTGCATCACTAATCTGATCGGCTACCTTGTCTGGATGGCCTTCTGAAACGCTTTCGGAGGTAAACAAATAACTCATAACTAATTTTTTATGATAACAAAGTAATAAAATTGCAGGGCTATAGAGAAGTAGTGTTACTGCTTTAGCTGTTTTTTAATGAGGTTGCAATCAGATCAAATTTGTCCTCTATATTATAAATGCAAATTTACAGAATATAGAATTAATAAAAAAACTTTAAGTATATTGGTTTTATATTGAAACAACTTACCTGGTTTTAATTTTGTAGTCAAACACATCCGTGATGGGCGTGGTACTAGTTTGGTATTTTTCTGTTTCCTTTTTTTTGTTGGGTCTTTGCCAGAGAAGCTTAGAGATACTTATTTTTAAAAGGGGTCAATTTTTCGCAGCACCATAGAACTAGTCTCTATATCATTTTTAATCAATAATAATTTTTAACAGTCGATATTAGAAATTTTATAGATGTAAAAGTGTTTACATGCTTCCAGTTTTAGAACTATACCAATACTATTCGGGTTAGCATTTTTTAGATTGACAGATTTCTTTAATCATCACATTTAGAGCTTACTCTCAGTGATGGCTATTAAATGTATTGTGTAATAAATCCAAAAAAAATAGCATTTAATTAATTCATGCCTTGTTTTGTTAAATTATCTGCAATTCTGGCAACAGAACAAGAAAAAAAAGAAATTAAATATTAAGTTATAATAAAAATAGATACTTTAGCTTAACAATTAATTACTTATGATAAACGCAAATTATATTTTTTATAGCTTTTATTATTTCTTTTTTAGAAAAGAAATCGTGGCATTGTGTGTATAATTTATCAATATAAATTTTAAATATAAGTCTCGATGTAAACATCGAGATTTTTTTTTATGAAAAAAAGAGTAGGCATACAGGGTATAGAAGGGTCTTTTCATTACATCGTCTCTCAGACGTATTTTGAGGAAGTTGTTGAGGTGCAACCCTATCTTTCATTTGGAGAGGTAGTAGACAGCCTGGCATCCAAACACACCGACATGGCCGTCATGGCATTAGAAAACTCTATTGCAGGTTCAATAATACCAAACTATGCTCACATTGATGATCAAAATTTATATATCACAGGGGAGTATTTCCTAGAGATACAACACAACTTGATGGCTCTGAGAGGTCAAAACATTAGTGACATCAAAGAAGTGTTTTCACATCCAATGGCTTTGTTGCAATGTAAGGCGTTCTTCAAACAGTACCCCCACATTAAATTAATTGAGGATACGGACACTGCTGAAGTTGCCAAACGAATTTGTGAGGGTAAAATTATGGGGGTCGCTGCAATAGCCAGTTTAGAAGCTGCCCGCCTATTTGATTTAGATATTTTAGCAGAGAGCATACAAACCATTAAACACAATGAAACACGCTTTGTGATTGTAGAAAGAGTTTCTGATTTAAAAAACACTAAATCTGTAAATAAAGCGTCTGTAAAATTTCTATTAGATCATAAGCGAGGAAGTCTAGCTGCCATGCTCAATGTGATGAGTGATTGTAATTTAAACCTGACTAAAATCCAATCACTTCCTAAAATTGATACGCCGTGGAAATACGCCTTTTTTGTTGATATTACTTTTGAAGCATACTCGGATTATGAAAAAGGAAAAGCGATCATGAAAATCATGGCTGATGAATTTAAAATATTAGGAGAATATAAAAACGCGAAAAAATAATGATAACTGCCGATCGCTTACACACAGTTGAAGAATACTACTTCTCTAAAAAATTAAGAGAGGTAAATGCCCTTAAGGCGGCCGGAGCTCCTATTATTAATTTAGGAATAGGCAGTCCAGACCTAGCCCCACCAAAAGCTGTGATTACTGCAATTACAGATAGTTTGTCGGATGCCTCTGCTCACAAGTATCAAAGTTATCAAGGATTACCAGCACTTCGCTTGGCAATGGCAAATTTTTATAAAGCGCATTATAATATATCACTAAACCCTCAAAACCAAGTGCTCCCATTGATCGGAAGCAAAGAAGGGATTATGCATATTTCAATGGCATACCTTAACCAAGGGGATGCGGTCTTGATCCCAAACCCAGGCTATCCCACGTATACGTCTGTGACAAAGTTATTAGGAGCTACTCCTGTTTTTTACGATTTAAACTCAACCTCTAATTGGCAGCCAGACTTAGTTTCTCTAGAGGCTATGGATGTGTCTAAGGTCAAATTAATGTGGATTAACTACCCGCACATGCCCACGGGTACTTTGGGAAACAAAAAGATTTTAAAAGGACTTGTTGATTTTGCCAAAAAGAATGAGATACTCCTTATCAATGACAATCCCTACAGCTTTATTTTAAATAACCAACCCTCTAGTATTTTTAATGTTGAAGGCGCTGAGCAGGTTTGTTTAGAATTGAACTCTTTAAGTAAAACATTTAATATGTCTGGATGGCGTGTGGGAATGTTAACAGGTGCTAAAGCGCATCTAGACAATGTTATTAAAGTTAAAAGCAATATGGATTCTGGGATGTTTTATGGTATTCAAAAAGGAGCAATTGAAGCTCTAAATAGCTCCAAAAATTGGTTTAGCGACTTGAATCTCATTTATTCAGAACGCCGGAAACTGGTATGGGAATTGGCAACGGCTTTAAATTGCACCTTTGAAACAAATACCTCAGGAATGTTTGTATGGGCTAAATTGCCTAGAGGGCTTAAGTCCGAAGCATTTATTGATAAAATACTACATGATTACCACTTGTTTATTGCACCTGGAACCATATTCGGAACCAATGGAGAGGGCTACATACGCTTTTCATTATGTGCTCCAAGTGAGTCTATTGAATTGGCTATAAAACGCGTATTATGAAACATATAAGCATCATAGGGGTTGGGTTAATAGGTGGAAGCTTTGCATTAGATCTCAAGAGTCATTTCCCTGGAGTTTATATTTCTGGAATTGACCAAAATGATGCGCATTTAAAGGAAGCATTAAAGCTAGGTATAATCGATCAAACCGGCGATTTAGCATCCGTAAGTTCTGCCGAACTTGTCTTGATAGCTCTTCCTGTAAATACAGCGATTAATGTATTGATACAGGTTTTAGATTTGATACCTAATCAAGCTATTGTGATTGACATGGGGTCTACCAAACAAGCAATCTGTGAGGCAGTTGCTGCACACCCTAAACGCGCTAATTTCTTAGCAACACACCCTATTGCTGGAACTGAGTTTTCAGGCCCTTCCGCAGCGTTAAAAGGATTGTTTAAGAACAAAACTAATATTATCTGTGAATTAAATCAAACTTCAACAGTGCTCGCAGGAAAGGCTATAGCGCTTTTTGAAACAATGGGAATGCATATTAGATACATGAAAGCTATTGATCACGATAAACACATAGCATATGTGTCACATCTATCACATATTAGTTCCTTTATGTTAGGTAAGACAGTAATTGATAAAGAAAAAAATGAGTCAAATATCTTTGATATGGCTGGAAGTGGATTTGAATCTACAGTTCGATTAGCTAAAAGTTCACCAGCGATGTGGACTCCGATTTTCGAACAAAATAAAGAGAACGTTATAGAAACTCTTAATGAGTATATTCAAAACTTAAATCAATTTAAAGCATATATTGAAAATGATGATTTTGATGCTGTATATTCCGAGATGAAAAACACAAATCACATAAAAAAAATACTAAAAGGAATTGCTTAAAAATAAAAAAATGGAAAATAAAAAAGAACTCAGAAGTTGGTTGAATGACTTAAACCTAGACCACCCCTTAGTTATCGCGGGACCCTGCAGTGCTGAAACCGAAGAGCAAGTATTAAAAATTGCTCATGAGCTAAAAAATACGGATGTTAACTACTACCGTGCTGGAATTTGGAAGCCCCGTACGCGTCCAGGAAATTTTGAAGGGGTTGGCGCATTAGGTCTAAAATGGCTTCAAAAAGTAAAAGCAGAGACCGGTTTAAAAACAGCTACTGAGGTTGCTAATAGAGCCCATGTAGAATTAGCTTTAGAGCACGATATCGATTTGCTTTGGATTGGTGCGCGCTCAACGGTGAGTCCATTTATTGTGCAAGAAATTGCAGATGCATTAAATGGCACCGATAAAATTGTTTTAGTTAAAAACCCTGTAAATCCTGATTTAGCATTATGGCTTGGAGCAGTTGAACGATTGGCAACAGCAGATATAAAAAACTTAGGAGTCATTCACAGAGGGTTTTCATCATATGAGAAAACTAAATACAGAAACACACCAGAATGGCAAATGGCAATAGAACTTCAAACAAAGTTTCCAGACCTTCCATTGATTAACGACCCATCTCACATCACAGGAAACCGTGATATGATTTTTGATGTTTCACAAACAGCTTTAGATTTAAATTTTGATGGTCTTATGATTGAAACTCATTTTGACCCAGATAATGCGTGGAGTGATGCAGCACAACAAGTAACGCCAGCTTCATTGATTCAGATTATGAAAGATCTAAAAATCAGAAAAGAATCAACGCCAGAAGCAGATTATAACGATCAACTCCAAAATTTACGTGCTCAAATTGATGTAATGGATAATCAGCTACTTGATACTTTAGGAAAGCGAATGAAAGTAGCAGAGGGAATCGGTTCTCTTAAAAAACAAAAGAATGTTGCTGTTTTACAAAGTAAGCGATGGAATGAAATTTTAGGTAAAATGGTCCTTGAAGGGGAGCAGTACAATTTAAGTGAAGAGTTTATACTCAAATTATTTAAGGCGATACACCAAGAATCGATCAATCATCAAGAGAAAATCTTGAATAAATAAAAAAAGGCTCGCATTGCGAGCCTTTTTTGTTTACATAGAAATGAGGTCTTAAAAGAAATTTGTTTCTTTGCGAAGATATTTAAAAATAAGAATGACAGGAATCGTATATAAATCTACCGGAAGTTGGTACTCGATTAAGGCACAAGACGGAACGTTTTATGACTGCCGTATAAAAGGAAAGTTCCGTATTCAGGGTATCAAAAGCACGAACCCTTTAGCAGTTGGAGATGTGGTAGATTTTGATTTAGAAACTAGTAATAATACCCAAACAGGGGTCATTAAAACAATACATTCGCGCAAAAATTACATCGTTAGAAAATCAGTCAATCTCTCGAAGCAAACGCATATTATTGCTAGTAATATTGATCAAGTTTTTCTGTTAGTCACTATTGATAACCCCCCTACCTTTACAAGTTTTATTGATCGTTTTTTAGCGACTACCGAGGCGTATTCAATTAAAGCAGTGTTGCTTTTTAATAAGGTAGACGTAAATGATGCTAATACTAAAGATATTGTCAAGGACCTAACAACCCTTTATGAAGGGATAGGATATCAGTGTTTAAGTATCTCTGCTAAAACAGGTGAAAACATTGAAGCCGTGAAAAGCCTCATGACTGGGAAGTCAAGCATGTTTGCTGGACATTCGGGTGTTGGGAAATCCACTTTAGTTAATAGTATTGAGCCTGGCTTAAATATTAAGACAAAAGAGATTTCTGATCAGCATAAACAAGGGCAGCACACCACTACTTTTGCCGAAATGTTTGATCTCAGTTTTGAAGCTCAAATTATAGATACACCTGGAATCAAAGGGTTTGGAGTTGTAGATATGGAACCCTCCGAGTTGGATAATTACTTCCCAGAGCTATTTGCATTAAAGCAGTCGTGCAAGTTTAATAATTGTTTGCATTTACACGAGCCACAGTGCGCTGTAAAATCAGCCATAGAAAACAACCAAGTTGCAGCATCTCGCTACAAAAGCTACACACAAATATTAGAGGGCGATGAAGAGCATTACCGAACTGATAATTACGAACCAAAATGAGAGCGGTAATTCAACGTGTTTCCCAAGCAATCGTTTCTGTTGAATGTATCAATATCGCCGAGATGGAGTCTGGATTAGTAGTATTTTTGGGAATCATAGACACGGACACTAGTGATGACATTAGCTGGTTAAGTAATAAACTTTCAAATCTCCGTATTTTTAATGATGCCGAAGGGGTGATGAATAGTTCGCTCAAAGATATTGCAGGGGACGCTTTAGTAGTGAGTCAGTTTACATTGTATGCACAAACCAAAAAAGGAAACCGACCAAGTTATATCAAAGCTGCAAAGCCAGAAATCGCCAAACCACTTTACAAACAATTTATAAAGCAATTTGAAGCAGATTTAGATCAAACAATTCACACAGGTAAATTTGGTGCTAACATGAAAGTAGCACTGACAAATGACGGGCCTGTGACTATAATTATCGACACGAAAGAACGCTGATAATTTATTGTTTTTCCATTACTATTAGTGGTTGATTTAATTTGATTTAATTTGAAGATTGACTAATTTAGTAGTCATATAATTCTAAATAAATGGACCTTCAAAACGCACAAAAAGTAGTTGATAATTGGATCAATAACCACGGAGTTCGCTATTTTAACGAACTGACAAACATGGCGCAGCTTACTGAGGAAGTAGGGGAAGTAGCCCGTATTATTTCTCGACGCTATGGCGAGCAAAGTGAAAAAGAAAGTGACAAAAATAAAGATCTTGGAGAAGAACTTGCAGATGTTTTATTTGTTGTTCTCTGTTTAGCCAACCAAACAAGTGTAAATTTACAAGAAGCTTTTGACAAAAAACTACAGTTAAAAACCAATAGGGATCACAACCGCCACCATAGCAACGAAAAACTAAAATAGATTTGCAGCTTCAACTCCAAAATTCAAAAATAAATTCAAGTACAGATCTTACCATTACAGGGTCTAAAAGTGAATCCAACCGACTTTTATTACTTAAAGCTCTTTTTAGTAGTTTAGAAGTACAAAATATCTCTAATTCAGATGACAGCCAGTATATGCTTAAGGCATTAAGTACGGAATCTAATACTGTAGATATCCATCATGCGGGTACGGCAATGCGTTTCCTGACAGCATATTTCGCAACATTAGAAGGCAGTACAATACTATTGACGGGTTCTCAGCGAATGCAAGAACGCCCCATCAAAATACTAGTCGATGCCCTCAGAGACTTAGGAGCAGATATTGAATATGCTAGCCAAGAGGGCTACCCTCCTCTGCGAATAACAGGCAAACGGTTGTTTAAAGATGAGGTTCGAATGAAGGCAAATGTAAGTAGCCAATACATTTCAGCATTAGTACTCATGGCTACAAAGCTTGAAAATGGATTGAAGCTACATCTCGAAGGAAAAATCACATCGGTTCCCTACATCAATATGACCCTATCATTATTAGAACAAATTGGAGTTGAGACGTCTTTTGAAGGTCAAACCATCAATGTAAACCCTTATTTAGAGACCGATTTAAAAACTCTCACTGTAGAATCTGACTGGTCTTCTGCTTCTTATTTTTACAGTATTATCGCATTGAGTCCCCCAGGCACTCAAGTTCGTCTGAGCACTTACAAAAAAGACAGCCTACAAGGCGATGCAGTTCTGAAAGATATCTATAAACAAATGGGAGTCGAAACTACTTTTGAAGGCTCTAAAATCATTTTAAAAAAAATAAACAAATCGTTGCCTATATCGATCCATTCCGACTTAGCCAATGCTCCAGATATTGCTCAAACAATTGTAGTAACTTGTTTAGGGCTTCAAATACAATGCCGTCTCACCGGATTACACACCCTAAAAATCAAAGAAACAGACCGTTTAGAGGCATTGAAAAGTGAGATTTATAAATTTGGCACGGACCTTAATATAACTAGTGATAGCTTGTTTCTTTTAGACCCAAAGCCATTAGTTTCCGGCTGTACTGTAGAAACGTTTAACGATCATCGTATGGCTATGGCGTTTGCGCCTCTCGTACTTTTAACTTCTTTTTCTATAAAAGAAGCTGAGGTTGTTTCTAAATCCTTCCCTGATTTTTGGGAAAATTTATTAGAATTAGGTTTCAATATCTACGAATCTTAAAAATAATAGTTCAAATACTTGACAACCCCTATTTTGAGGTTGTATATTCGCTACTTGAAAATATAAAAACCAAGCATGAAATTATCGCATTTTAACTTTGAATTACCAGACGAATTATTAGCAGAATACCCTTCTGAACACAGAGATGAGTCACGTCTTATGGTCTTGAATCGTGAAAAACAAACCATTGAGCATAAACAGTTTAAGGACTTGATTGATTACTTCAACGAGGATGATGTAATGATTCTGAACGACACTAAAGTGTTTCCAGCTCGCTTGTTTGGTAATAAAGAAAAAACAGGTGCGCGAATAGAGGTATTTCTTCTTAGAGAATTAAATGCGGAGCAACGTTTATGGGATGTATTAGTAGACCCTGCTCGTAAGATTAGAATAGGTAATAAACTCTATTTTGGTGAGGATGAAATGTTGGTCGCTGAAGTGATTGACAATACAACATCAAGAGGACGTACACTACGTTTTTTATATGATGGATCCTATGAGGAGTTCAGGAAAAAACTAACTCAGCTTGGTCAAACACCGTTGCCAAAATACATCAATCGTGAGGTTGAGCCTGAGGATGAGGAACGTTATCAAACAATTTATGCTAAAAATGAAGGGGCTGTCGCAGCTCCAACAGCTGGACTGCATTTTTCAAAACACTTATTAAAACGCCTAGAGATAAAAGGAATTAACTTCGCTGAGGTCACACTACATGTTGGCTTAGGGACGTTTAATCCAGTAGAAGTTGAAGATTTATCTAAACATAAAATGGATAGTGAGGAAATCATTATACCAATCCAAACAGCAGATAAAACAAATACAGCACTTAAAGAAAAACGTAGAATCTGTGCAGTAGGTACAACCGCCATGCGGGCAATTGAGAGCTCCGTATCTTCTAAAGGAAATCTGAATGATTATTCAGGATGGACGAATAAATTTATTTTCCCACCATATGAATTCTCAATAGCAAACTGTATGATCACTAATTTTCACACACCAAAATCAACACTTTTAATGATGACTGCCGCATTTGGCGGACATGATTTTGTAAAAAAGGCTTATGAAGAAGCAGTTAAGGAAAAATACAAATTTTATAGTTATGGTGATGCCATGCTGATCATCTAAAACCAATTTAAAAGCCTCCATGTTGAGGCTTTTTTTTAATGTTTAATAGTTTTAATTAAGATGAATACCATCAAAAAAGATATTCGTGCCTTATCAAAAGAGGAGTTAAGAGAGTTCTTTACTTCTAATGGGGATCAAGCTTTTAGAGGTACCCAAGTTTATGAGTGGCTCTGGCAAAAAGGGGCCCATCATTTTGATGATATGACAAATTTGTCAAAAGAAACCCGACAGATGATGGATGCTAATTTTAGCATTAATCACATCAAAGTGGATTCAATGCAAAGAAGCACAGATGGGACCATAAAAAATGGAATCCGACTTCATGATGGAATGATTGTAGAATCAGTTTTAATTCCAACAGCTAAGCGATCTACTGCCTGTGTATCATCTCAAGTTGGATGTAGTCTTGATTGTAAGTTTTGTGCGACCTCGCGTTTAAAACGCATGCGCAATCTTAACCCTGATGAAATTTATGATCAAGTAGTAGCCATTGATAAACAAAGTAAACTATACTACAATCGCCCTTTATCCAACATTGTTTTTATGGGAATGGGAGAGCCTTTAATAAATTACAATAACGTACTTAAGGCGATTGAAAAGATTACGTCTAAAGAGGGCTTAGGGATGTCGCCAAAGCGGATTGTTGTGTCTACGTCTGGAGTTCCAAAGATGATTAAAAAAATGGCTGATGATGCGGTTAAATTTAATTTAGCAGTGTCTTTGCATTCGGCGATTGACAGCGTTCGTACTTCCATAATGCCATTCAATGAAACATTTCCATTGAAAGATTTACGTGAGGCTCTAAAACACTGGTATGCTGCAACGAGTCGTATTATTACATATGAGTACGTCGTTTGGGAAGGAATCAATGACACTAAAATAGATATTGAAGCATTAATTGACTTTTGTAAATTTGCGCCTAGCAAGGTTAACCTTATTGAATATAACCCTATTGATGATGGGGTGTTTCAACAAGCGAGCAACGCTGCTATCGACTTATATGTTTCTATGCTGGAAGCGAAAAACATTACTGTTACAGTTCGCAGATCTCGTGGTAAAGATATTGATGCTGCCTGCGGTCAATTAGCCAATAAGGATCAAGCCTAAAACTTATTTAGTGTAAATTTATGGAGCTGGGTTGGGTATGCTGGCGTGAATTGCATTGATTCGGTCCAGTGTTTCTTTTGAAAGCTGGATGTTTATGCTGTCAATGTTTTCTTTCAACTGCTCTAAATTAGTTGCTCCAATAATATTGCTAGTGACAAATGGTCTTTGGTTGACAAATGCCAACGCTAAAGTGGTTAGACTCATTCCTAAATCTTTTGCTAACAGAAGGTATTGCTTAGTCGCTTCGCTTGACTGTTCGCTGCTATAGCGTGCAAATCGCGGAAACAAATTTAGACGTGCATTGTCTGCGGCGGTCCCTTCAATATACTTTCCTGTAAGGACTCCAAATGCTAAGGGAGAATATGCCAAAAGTCCGATGTTCTCACGCATAGAAACTTCTGCCATATCGCCTTCAAAAACCCTGTTTAACATTGAATATGCATTTTGTGTGGTGCTGATAGGAGTAAAATTATGATTCCGAACTTCTTCAGCAAAGCGCATTGTTCCCCATGCTTTTTCATTAGAAATTCCAACGGCTCGAATTTTACCGGCCTCTACAAAGGTGTGCAAGGTGTGCAATACCTCATTAAAATTATCTACCCACCGATCGTTTGGATTTGGTTTAAAATCTCGAACTCCAAACGTATTCGTTTGACGCTCGGGCCAATGTAATTGATACAAATCAATATAATCTGTTTGTAAGCGCTTGAGTTCTAAATCTAGGGCTTCTTTTATAGAGTGTGGAGAAAACCCAGTGGTCCTAATGTGTGCTGTATAATCGCCAGGCCCTGCAATTTTACTGGCAATAATTACTTGATCTCTAGTCTTGTTTTTTTTGAGCCAACTGCCAATATATTTACTTGTTAGCCCTTGGGTTTCTGCTGTTGCCGGAACTGGATATAGCTCTGCAGTATCTATAAAGTTAACTCCTCGGTCCAATGCAAAATCCATTTGTTGATGCCCTTCACCCTCGGTATTTTGATTACCCCAGGTCATGGTGCCTAAGCAAATTTCACTTATTTTAATATCAGTACTTGGTAGTTTGGTGTATTTCATTAATCGTTATTTAAAAGCTTAGATATTTCATCTAATTTTGGAGTAAGAATAACTTCAATTCGTCTGTTTTTTGCTTTTCCTTCCGTATCGTCGTTAGAGGTGATAGGCGCATATTCTCCACGTCCAGCCGCCGTTAAGCTTTCAGGGTTTATACTTGCGTTTTCACTCAGTATTTGAATAATTGCGGTTGCGCGTTTAGTAGATAAATCCCAGTTGTTGGCAATTTGTCCACCACTTGAAAAAGGGTCATTATCTGTATGACCTTCAATGAGTACTGCAATTTCTGGATTATCTGCTAAAACAGAGCCTAGCTGTTCGATTGCGATACGTCCTTTAGATCCAATGGCCCAACTACCAGATTTAAAAAGTAATTTATTTTCCATGGACACATAAACCTTCCCATTCCGCTGTTCAACAGTTAATCCCTTGCCTTCAAACGCAGTTAAGGCACTTGAAATGGCATTTTTTAAATCACGCATAGCTTGGTCTTTGGAAGTAATCAGTAACTCTAATTCTGCAATTCGTTGAGAACGTTCTTGCATGTCAGCTTCTAGCTTTAAAAGACGGTCATTTTCCGCAGCCAAGGCGAGTTCTTTAGCTTCTAACTGTGCTAGAAGCTCTCTGTTTTTCTGAATATTATCAGCGATTTCCTTGGAGCTATTTTGTTCCAATGCTGAGTAGGATTCATTTAAGGCTTCGTATTTTTTATGAAGCGCTGTCAGTTCTTGTTGCAGTGCATTTCGATCTGTTATTAAAGAGTCATACTTTTTTTGTAACTGATCTAGTTGATTTTGCAAGGAATTTCTTTCGTTTATAACGGCTTCGTTTTGTGCACTTAAAGTATCATAATCGTTTTTTAGAGAGGTGTATTTTCCGTCTAATTCTTTATAAATCTTTGAAGATACGCATGAACTAGATACAGAAATAATGAGTGATAAAACTAGAATTTTTTTAAACATTGTATGTAATTTTTAATATTAATTTATTTTAATTCAACTAAAACCGGGCAATGGTCACTATGGACCGCTTCCGATAAAATAACGGCTCTTTTCAACTTTTCTTGTAAAGATTGAGTAACTAATGTGTAATCCAATCGCCACCCTTTATTATTCGTACGAGAGTTCGCACGATAACTCCACCAGCTATAGTTGTGAGCTTCTGAATTAAATTCACGAAAGGCATCCACAAACCCGTTCTCTAAAAACTGACTCATCCAAGCCCTTTCTTCAGGTAAAAATCCAGATATATTCTTGTTCCTAACAGGGTCATGAATATCAATGGCTTCGTGACAGATGTTGTAATCTCCGCAAATAATAAGGTTTGGAACTTCTTTTTTCAGTGTGTTTATGTAGTCTTGAAATAAATCCATGTATTCAAGCTTGTGTTCTAGCCTTGCTAAGTTGGTTCCAGAAGGTAAATATAGACTCATAACTGAGACTCCATCAAAATCAACACGAATATTGCGACCTTCAAAATCCATAGATTCAATTCCAGTTCCATAGACAACGTTAGTTGGTTCTTTTTTTGATAAAATAGCAACGCCGCTATAGCCTTTTTTTTGAGCACTGAACCAATAACTGTAATGGTATCCAGCATTTTCAAAAACACTTAAATCCAGTTGATCTTCCTGTGCTTTTATTTCTTGTAAACAGATCACGTCTGGATTAGCACTTTTCAGCCAATCAATAAACCCTTTTTTAAGCGCAGCTCTAATTCCGTTAACGTTGTAAGAAATAATTTTCATCTATTGGATCATTAATTTTAGCTAAAATAATTAATAGAGTACTTTTACCCTAAATATTTAGTCTTGTTTTAACGAAAAATATCAACAAAATATTTTTGATTTTTTTCAGTTTAAGAGTTATAATGAAGTACTTTTTTATCATTTTATTTCTTTTCTCAATCAGCCGGAGCTCATCTCAAGAGTCGTCTTCACTGTACAGACTCAAAACAGTGACGGTTACTGACAACATTCAGCTTGACTCTGTGAGTATTAATCCTTCCTCCTTTTTTATCACCAATTTAAAAAACGAGCGTATTTCAGCTGCATTATACTCTGTAGATTTCCAAAAAGCCACTTTGAGTTTCACACAAAACACTACTCAGGATTCTATTCGAGTTCATTACTTAACATATCCGAAATTTATCACAAAGACGTATCAAGAAATCGAGGAATCAGTTATTGTCAATCGAACGGGGAACTTGCAGAAGCTTTACAGATTGTCAGAGCCAAGTGAAACGCCAGCTATTTCTCCTTTTGATGGGTTAATTTCATCGGGGAGTATCTCTAGAGGAGTTACCATAGGAAACAATCAAAACTCGGTTCTCAACAGTGAGCTTGACCTTCAGATTAGTGGAAAGTTAAATGATAAGGTAACCTTAAGGGCATCAATCCAAGATTCAAACATCCCATTGCAAGAAAGTGGGTATTCACAACGTTTGGATGAATTTGATCAAGTTTTTGTAGAAGTTTTTAGTGATAAATGGAGAATTAGAGCTGGGGATATCGATCTCAAAAATAAGGATTCTTACTATGCCGAATTTTCAAAGCGTGTTCAAGGCTTGTCGTTATCTACACATTTTAAAAATAACAACTCTGAATACACCGCCTTTGCTGCCGGTGCCTTAGTTCGTGGACAATTTACCACAAGTCAATTTATTGCTCAAGAAGGTAACCAGGGACCATATAAGCTAGTAGGCCAAAACAATGAACTTTATGTTTTGGTAGTTTCGGGAAGCGAAACAGTCTACGTTAACGGAGTTCCATTGCGCCGTGGCGCGACAGAAGACTATAATATTGATTATAACGCAGGTGAAATTATTTTTAATTCGACATACCCTATTACATCAGAAATGCGAATCACTGTTGATTATCAATCCAGTGCCCGTAATTACTCGCGTTTCATTGGCTATGGAGGAAGTCAGTTTAAAACTGAAAAATGGACCATTGGAGCCTCTGTTTACAGCGAAAGTGATTTAAAAAATCAGCCGCTGCAGCAATCACTTAGCTCAGATCAAGTATCAATTCTATCGAACGCTGGTGATAACCAATCACTAATGTCAGCGCCTTCGTCAAGTCTAGAGTCTTACAATGAAAATAGAATCTTATATAAAAAGATACTGGTGAATGATCTGGAAGTTTTTGAGTTTTCAACTAATTCCGAAGATGAACTTTACCTTGTTAACTTCACTTCAGTAGGAGTTGAACAAGGTAATTATATGATTGCCAGCTCAAATGCAATCTCTAATATTTATGAATATATCGCTCCTGTAGATGGAGTAAAACAAGGAGACTATGAACCAATTGTTCGGCTAGTTGCGCCAGTCAAGTTGCAGTTAGCGGTTGTCAATGGTTCCTTTGTTCCTAATAAAAATACCTTTGTTAATTTTGAGTTTGCTGCAAGTAAAAACGATTTGAATTTATATTCATCATTAGAAGATCAAGATAATACTGGGGTAGCGACCCAATTGTCGATTGCACATCAACTACTAAAGCCTTCTCAAATATGGAAGTTAAATTTGACCACAGATATTGATTACATCCATGAAAATTTTAGGAATCTTGAAGGCTTATATAATCCAGAATTTAATAGAGATTGGAATCTTGACCAGCCCTATAGTAACCAACTTATATCAGATCTTGGAGATCAAGTTTTTATTAAAACAGCCGCTAAACTAGCACACCCAGAAATCGGCCAATTCAACTATCAGTTTCAGAAGTTAAATTATAATGAAAACTATGAAGGCCAGCGACATTTGGTTTTAGCAAAGCTAAAAATTGATCGTTTTCAGTTTTTTTCAAACTCTAGTCTACTAGAAACAAATGCCAAGGTCTCTAAATCTCTTTTTTATAGGTCAAACACACAGCTAAAATACAGTTATGACAAAGGGTGGGCAGGTGTTAAGTTTTCTACTGAGCACAACGAAAAAAAAGAACTTGTATCAAATATTTTAAACCCTGTGAGTCAAAAGTTTAAATCTTACGAACTCTTTAAAGGGATAGGGGATTCCACGAAAGTATTTGCCAAAATAGGATATGTCCATCGGGTTAATGACAGTATAAAAGACAATCTTCTTACTAAGGTAAACTCTTCAAATACCTATTATTTGGATTCTAAATGGATTCAAAATAAAAATACACAACTCAGTTTATATGCCAATTACCGTGAATTCAAAACAGAAGACAGCAGTTCTCCGTCACAGAAATCTATCAACTCAAGACTTCAGTACAGTCAAAAGATAGCAAATAATCTGATCCATTGGAACACGCTTTTTGAAACTAATGCAGGACGGCTACCTCGGCAAGATTTTACATATGTTGAAGTGGAGCCTGGACAAGGTAGCTTCGTTTGGTTTGATTACAACGATAATGGAATTCAGGAATTAGAAGAATTTGAAGTCGCACAATTTCAAGACCAGGCGATTTATATAAGAGTCTTGTTGCCTAATCAGGTTTATATTCGAACGCATCAAAATAAGTTGAGCCAATCGCTTATATTTAACCCCACTCAGTGGTCTAATTCCAGTCAGTCCAACAAGAAGTTTTGGTCTCATTTTTACAATCAAACCTCTTTTTTAATTGATCGAAAAGATAAAAACAACAATCAATCAATTCGCTTAAATCCATTTTATTCAAAAGTTGAGGACCAGCTCGGTCTCCAATCTAATTTTAGAAATCAATTATTCTTAAATAGAGGTAAGCAGCACTATACGGTCTCCTACAGCTATTTGGATTCAAAGGCTAGAAACGTACTTTCATTTGGATATATCGAACTTGAATCTGTTAGTCACCAATTGAATATTACTCATAAAATCAAAAATCAATGGCTTCTTAATTTGCAAAGTAATCTAGATAAAATCAGTAGCGAAAGCGAGAATTTTTCTTCTAAAAACCATCAATTAAACAAGACTCTTTTAAGCCCTAAAGTCTCTTATTTATTAGATCAAAACAAGCGATTTGATTTGTTTTATCAGTATCAGAAAAAAGATAATTCTATTGGAAATCTCGAGCAATTAATACAAGAAAAATATGGCTTTTCTTTTACCTTAACTCAAAGCCAGAAAGCAGCCATTTCAGGAGAATTTAATTATTTTTCTAACAAATTCTCCGGAAACCCAAGCTCTCCGGTTGCTTATCAAATGATGGAAGGATTACAGCCTGGAACTAACTTTACGTGGTCTTTGGTCGCTCAAAAAAAACTTACTAAATATTTAGATTTGAATTTAAATTACTTCGGAAGAAAGAGTGAAACTAGTCGTACGATTCATACAGGAACCATTCAAATAAGAGCCTATTTTTAAATTGAATTTTTAGAGATATGACGTTAGTAACGCAACGTGAAATGGGATCTAAATTGAGTTTCTGTTCCGTCACTGTTTAGGTAGCTCGCCACGAACCAATAATCGCTAGTTGGTACTAATTGTCCATTAAATGTACCATCCCAATCATTTTGAGTTGGTTTAAAACTTAATAATAATTTACCAAAACGATCAAAAATACTGACTTTAGCTAATGGGTTGTCCTCTAGGCATTTGATATTCCAAGTATCGTTATAACCATCACCATTTGGAGTGAAGAATTTTGGATAGTCCATAATCATTACGCTGGTTTCAGTTTCAAATATGCATCCATCTACATCTCTAGCTGCTACTATGTGTTCTTCACACCCAGTTACATATTCAAAAATCGAATTGGACTGCCATGAACCTCCATCTAATTGAAACTCATAGTTACCACTTCCACCTGACGCAGTCACTGAAATGATTTGATTTGAATCAAAATCATTTGAGATGTTGCTTGCAGTAATTGATATTGGACTGAAAGTCCCCACTTCAATAGTCATCGTGGTTAAATAAGAACATTGTCCATTTTCTGGAGTAAATGTATAAGTAGTGGTTTCTAAGTTATTTAATGTTGGAGACCAAGTACCAGTAATATTATTATTTGATACTTGCGGTAAAGGACTAATGATTTGCCCTATACATATAGGATCTATTTGTGTAAACTCAGGCTCAATTTCTTCAATAACAGTTACAGTCATTGTGGTATCTAAAGCGCATTGACCATCATTTGGTGTAAACGTATATTCCGCACTTGCTGCGTTACTAATTGTTGGCGACCAAGAGCCAGTTATATTATTAATTGATGTTGATGGTAACTCTGGTAAAGTATCACCAATACAAATAGTGCCAATCTCTGTAAAGGTTGGAATGATTAAGGGAGTTACCGTTACAACCATAGTTCCTTCACTAGCACACTGATTAGTATCTGGAGTAAACGTATATTCTGTAGTTAATGTATTATCAATAGCGGGAAGCCAAGTACCCGAAATACCTTCGTTTGAAGTCAAGGGTAGTGTTAGTGATTGTCCCTCGCATATTTCATCCAGTTGATTAAAAGTGGATTCTAAGTTAGGTAGCACATTAATTGTAGTGTTTATTGAATTAGCACATTCATCGTCGTCTGGGGTGAATGTGTAGGTTGTAGTTACAGTATTATCTAATGCGGGTGACCAAGTTCCTGTAATTCCGTTTAAAGATGTTGTAGGAAATTCAGGTATTATTTCACCACTACATATAGTATCTACAGAGTCAAAAACAGGGTTTATTTTTTCGTTTACAACAACAGTCATAGTTGTTTGGTTAGCACATTGATCAGGATCTGGTGTGAAGGTATATTCAGTTGTTATTGTATTGTTAATCATAGGTGACCATGTTCCTGTAATACCCTCATTTGATGTAGTCGGTAAAGTTAATTGAGTTCCTTCGCAAACATCATCAATTTGAGTAAAGTCAGGATTAGTTTGAGGAATGATAACAACAGTCATTTCAGATGTAGAAGCACACTGACCATCATCAGGAATGAAACTGTAAGTAGTTGTATTGTATGCATCAAAAGCAGGTGTCCATACACCAATTATTCCGTTATTTGATTCTACAGAAAAAGGAGAGCCACCAGTCCAAATTTCTGTTCCTTCGCAGACATCATCAATTTGATTAAAGTCAGGATTAGTTTGAGTAAGAACAATGATAGTCATTTCAGTTGTAGATGCGCACTGACCGTCATCTGGGGTAAATGTATATTCTGTGGTTAATGTATTGTCAATAGCAGGTAGCCATGTCCCTGTAATACCTTCAATTGAGGTATTTGGAAGAGGGTCAAGAACATCTTCAAAACAGATAGGAGCAATTTGTTCAAACAAAGGAGCTTCTCCTTGAGCCACATTAATAGTAATACTTTGTGATGAAGGGTCTCCGCAAATATCGGTAATTGAAACAAAATAAGTTGTAGTTTCTATTGGAGACAATAAAGGGGAAGGGCTATTAATGTCACTAACTCCTAGTGGTGGTGACCACAAATAGCTGTCTCCACTAGGAATGCTAGCATCCACTTGTATGCTTTCCCCTTCGCAAATAGTTTCGTCGTCCAGAGTTAAATTATCAATAAATGAGATACTATTAAAACACACACGATGGATATTATTGAGCCCTCCAGTTGAACCTACAAAGCCAAAATAAACACTGCTGTCTCCTTCAAAAATTGTATTTTTAAAATCTTCAGTTACACTCAGTCTTAAATTACAATCAAAGTAAACATTAAGTGTTTGACTGCTAGAAACCCACTCAATTTTAACATCGTGGTCAACGCCATCTTCTATATTTACACTACTAATGCTGGCCTGAATCGGACCCGACAAGTTTGAAGAAGAAGCATGGTCAGAAACGCCATTTTTCATAATAGCTATGTGGTCATAGGTTGGGTCGCTAAAAGCCTCTGGCCCTTGGTCAGCTCCTCCATTATTTTGAAACGTATCAAATTCAATAATTAAAGACTGGTCAATACCTCCATAACCAACATATGCCCCTGTATTACCAATTGCTGGAGTAGAATTTTGTTTAAAAACCAGAGCCATTCCATCTGCACCATCTGCATCGTTGCTACCAAAATAACTTTGATAATAAATGGTGAAGTCGTTTGAGAAATCAATGGAATTGTCATACCAAACACCTCCTGATTGATCGTTAACAGCTGGAGTTATTAAAAAGCAGTTGTTGTCTAAAACTTGCGCAGATCCAATTACACTAGCGTTTAATTGGGAGTGACCTTTTAAGGAAATTAAAAAAGTTATTAGAGTAAAATAACAAAGCTTATTAAGTTTCATTTTTTTGATATTAATTATATTCTCTTTAGCCAGCTTTTCATGGAAACTTCATTTTCTATAATAGACTTTAGATCTTCTATCTTAACACGTTGTTGACTCATAGTGTCTCGTTGCCTAATAGTTACACATTTATCTTCTAAGGAGTCATGGTCTACAGTAATACAAAAAGGAGTACCCAGGGCATCTTGACGACGGTAACGCCTTCCAACAGCATCTTTTTCGTCATAAACCACATTAAAGTCCCATTTTAATTCTTTTACAATGGATTTTGCAACTTCTGGAAGTCCATCTTTTTTTACTAAGGGAAGTATTGCAGCTTTAGTAGGAGCCAAGACCGCAGGTAGTTTTAATACAGTCCTAGTTGTGTTATTTTCTAAGGTCTCTTCAGTCAGCGCGTTTGAGAATACAGCTAGAAACATTCTATCTAACCCAATAGAAGTTTCTAGAACATATGGGGTGTAACTTTTATTTTCCTCATGATCAAAGTATTGTAGCTTTTTCCCAGAATGAGTCTCGTGTTGATTCAAGTCAAAATCTGTTCTAGAATGGATACCTTCAAGTTCTTTAAAACCAAAGGGGAATTTAAATTCAATATCAGAAGCAGCATCAGCATAATGAGCTAGCTTATCGTGGTCATGAAAACGATAGTTCTCACTATTCATACCCAACGACAAATGCCATTTCATGCGTGCTTCTTTCCAATGCTCATACCATTTTGCTTGTGTACCAGGTTTGATAAAGAACTGCAGTTCCATTTGTTCAAATTCACGCATCCTAAAAATAAACTGACGGGCTACAATCTCATTTCTAAAAGCTTTTCCGGTTTGTGCAATCCCAAAAGGGATTTTCATACGACCAGTTTTTTGGACATTTAAAAAGTTTACAAATATTCCTTGTGCAGTTTCAGGTCTTAAGTACAAATCCATAGCGTTTTCTGCACTCGCCCCTAGTTTAGTGCCAAACATCAAATTAAATTGCTTAACATCCGTCCAGTTTTTACTACCTGTTAAGGGGTCTGATATTTCAAGCTCTTCAATAAGTGCTTTTACATCTGGTAAGTCTTCGTTTTCTAATGATTGCCCCATTCGTGATAAAATAGCCTTAATTTTGTCTTGATAGGCAACTACGCGACTATTGGTGCTAATGAACTCAACTTTGTCAAAACTGTCGCCAAAGCGTTTTTCTGCTTTTTTTATTTCTTTTTCAATCTTTCCTTCAATCTTAGCACAATAGTCTTCAATTAAAACATCAGCTCTGTAGCGTTTTTTTGAATCTTTGTTGTCAATTAAAGGGTCGTTAAAGGCGTCGACATGACCAGAAGCTTTCCAGGTAGTTGGGTGCATTAAAATAGCAGCATCTAACCCTACGATATTATCATTCATTTGAACCATGGCTTTCCACCAGTATTCACGAATATTTTTCTTCAGCTCTACACCGTTTTGTGCATAGTCGTAAACAGCACTTAAGCCATCATATATTTCACTGCTTTGAAATACAAATCCGTATTCTTTAGCATGGGATATTACCTTTTTAAAAGCATCTGTTTGATTTGTCATGTTACAAAAATAAAAAACCTTGTGAATTATAAGTTAAACTTACATGTAAATATGAAATATAATTTCAATTTTATGAATTTACTACACTATGTCTAATATTTGGTTTCCTGATAAATATTTTTTCCAAAAATATTCTATGATTTTGCCTGATTACGAAATTTATATTTGTGTTAGCTTTCGGTATTAGTTGTCGTTAACTAATCACTATTCTGATTATTAATAAGCTTTTAGCGATTTTTTTGATAAATGGCGATACGTTGAGTTGGTAGAGTCTTAATTTTTTAAAAACATTACAAATAGGCATTTAAGTTTATCAACTCCCGCAATTACGCATTCCATTTTTCGTTACTACTAAAATATATTGTTACTTTGCATAAAATGCAGTTTTAATGGGTAAAAAGTTAGCTAACTTAGGGTTTTTTATTGTGGTCAGTTTGATTTTATCACAATGTGCCAATAGGGGCACTACAACGGGTGGAGACAAAGACGAAACGCCCCCAGTAATTGTTAAGTCCAGTCCAAAAAATTTCTCAATAAATTTTGACGCCCAAGAAATTGAAATTCAATTTGACGAATATGTAAAGCTAAAAAACATTCAGAAACAGCTTATTATCTCTCCCCCAATGAATATTGAGCCAGAGATTACACCCGTTGGGATTGCAAGTAAAGTTATTACAATTAAAATTTTTGACACCCTTCAACCCAACACTACTTACGCGTTTAACTTTGGAGAAAGTATATCTGACAATAACGAGGGTAATTTGTTTCCATACTATAAGTATGTGTTTTCTACAGGAAATTATATTGATTCTCTTTCTGTTTCAGGAATCGTCTCAGATGCTTTAAACAAAGACGTTGATGAACGTGTCGCGGTACTATTGTACGAAGTAGACTCCTCTTTCTACGATTCAATTGTGTATAATCAAAAGCCTAAATATGTAGCAGTCACAGACAGTAGCTCTGTATTTAGTCTTGAAAACATAAAAAAAGGATCATATCTATTAACAGCTCTTAAAGAGGATAGTCCGAATTATACGTACCAACAAAAAACCGACAAAATAGCCTACAGAAAGCAATTTATTACAGTTCCTTCCGATACGGCTTATGTATTGCGATTGTTCAAGGAATCGATTGATTACAGTTTTAAGCGGGCACGACAAGCATCTCAAAATAAAATTGCTTTTGGTTATGAAGGTGAAGGTGAATCGATGCTTATTAAAATGCTCTCTGACGTTCCTGACGACTTTTCATCAGTAATCACCAAAGAAATAGATAAAGATACTTTGAACTATTGGTACCGCCCTACATTTGAGGTTGATTCTTTAATTTTCGAAGTCGTTCGTGCTCACTTTATAGACACAGTTGTAGTGAGAATTAAAGACTTTAAATCAGACTCTTTGGTCTTTAAGTCTCTTACTTCCAATCTTAAACTAAAAGATCCCTATATAGTCAGTGCTACAATACCTTTAGAAAAAGTTAACCAGTCAAAAGTGCAAGTTATCAACAAAGATTCTGTTTTTCTAAAGACAACGATGTTCTTGGATTCAATGACTAATAACGTTGTACTGAATTTTGATAAAACTGAAAAAAACAGCTATAAGATTCAGTTCTTGCCAGGGGCTTTCATAGATTTTTTTGGCGCTGAAAATGATACTATAAATTATAATGCTACCACTAAATTTCAATCTGATTATGGAAATGTAAGGGTTAATATTGGTAACGGTGTTTACCCTATGATCATTCAAATAACAAATGCTAAAGGGGTTGTTGTTGAGTCTTTTTTTGCCAAGGATTCCTCGCCAGTTGATTTTAAAGACGTCAGTCCAGGAATTTATTTTCTAAGAGCTATTTTTGACTCCGATAAAAACGGTTTATACGATACCGGTGACTATTTAAGCAAAGTTCAGCCAGAACGTGTTAGCTATGCTTCAGAACCCATTGAAGTACGTGCGGGTTGGGACACTATAGAGGAGTTTGTCTTAGATAATTAGGACTTTACGCTTGCCTTAATTAATTCCCGATTCATTCTTGCAATATTTTCTAATGAAATCCCTTTAGGACATTCAACCTCACAAGCGCCTGTATTTGTACAGTTTCCAAAGCCTTCTAGATCCATTTGGGCTACCATGTTTTGAACACGGTCCGTGGCTTCAATTTGACCTTGTGGTAATAAAGCATACTGAGATACTTTAGCCCCTACAAATAGCATTGCAGAGGAGTTTTTACAGCTTGCAACACAAGCTCCACACCCAATGCAAGTCGCGGCATCCATCGCCTCATCAGCATCGTGTTTTGAAATAGGAATAGAATTTCCGTCTTGTGTATTCCCAGAAGTGTTTACAGATATAAAACCACCAGCATGTTGTATTCTATCAAAAGCCGAGCGGTCGACTACTAAATCTTTTATAACAGGAAATGCATCAGCTCTAAAAGGCTCAATAAAAATAGTATCACCATCTTTAAATTTACGCATGTGTAATTGACAGGTCGTTACACGACGGTCAGGTCCATGAGCTTCTCCGTTGATATATAGTGAACAAGATCCACAAATACCTTCTCTACAATCATGGTCAAAAGCTACAGGAGTGTCTCCATTGGTTATGAGTTGTCTGTTAAGGATATCTAACATTTCCAGAAATGACATGTCTGGAGAGATATCTTTAATAGGATATTCTACAATTTTCCCTTTAGCCTTGGCGTTTTCTTGTCGCCATATTTGTAATGTTAAATTCATAGCAGTGCTTATTTGTAGGATCGTTCTTTAACTTCAATGTTTTCGTAAACTAATTCTTCTTTATGCAGTTCAGCATCTTTAGGAGCCCCTTTGTATTCCCATGCCGATACAAATTGAAACTCTTTTCTTCGTTGCGCCTCCCCTTCAGCTGTTTGGTATTCTTCTCTGAAGTGACCGCCAGCAGATTCTTCACGAACCAATGCGTCTTTGGCAAACAGCTCTCCTAACTCAAGGAAGTCAGCAACGCGGCCTGCTTTTGCAAGTTCTTCATTAAATTCATTAGCGTTACCAGGAACTCGAACGTCCTTATAAAATTCTTCACGAAGTGCTGAAATTTCTTCGATCGCTTCATTTAATTCTTTTTCATTACGAGCCATACCACATTTATTCCACATAATTTTCCCAAGACGTTTGTGGAAATAATCCACAGGTTTGGTTCCCTTGTTATTTATAAAGTGATCAATTTCAGACTTTACTTTTGCCTCTGCTTCTTCAAATTCTATAGATTCCGTTGAAATAGGTCCTGTTCTAATATCTTTAGACAGGTAATTTCCAATTGTATATGGTAACACAAAATAGCCGTCTGCTAAACCTTGCATCAAAGCAGATGCTCCTAAGCGATTTGCACCATGCTCAGAAAAGTTAGCTTCTCCAATTGCATACAAACCAGGGATGGTTGTTTGCAGGTTGTAGTCAACCCAAACCCCCCCCATAGTATAGTGAACAGCTGGATAAATCATCATGGGAGTTTCGTAAGGATTTTCATCCACAATTTTCTCATACATCTGGAATAAGTTGCCGTATTTACCTTTAACGACTTCTTTTCCTAGGGTTCGAATAAGCGTTTCATCCTCTTCATTTAGCCCTTTGACGTGCGCTTTTTCTTTTCCGTATCTAATAATGGCAGCTGCAAAGTCCAAGAAAACTGCTTCGCCTGTTTTATTCACGCCAAAACCAGCATCACATCGTTCCTTAGCGGCTCTTGAAGCAACATCTCTAGGAACTAAATTTCCAAAAGCAGGATAACGTCTTTCTAAGAAATAATCTCGTTTATCTTCTGCAAGATCTGTTGGCTTTAATTCTCGATTCTGTATCGCTTTAGCATCTTCTAAGTTTTTTGGCACCCATATACGACCATCATTTCTTAAGGATTCGGACATGAGAGTTAACTTCGATTGGTGATCCCCCGAAACAGGAATACATGTAGGGTGAATTTGTGTGTAGCAAGGGTTTGCAAAGTAAGCACCACGTTTGTGTGCTTTCCATGCAGCAGTGACGTTACTACCCATCGCATTAGTCGATAAGTAAAAAACATTTCCATACCCACCAGACCCTAAAACAACAGCGTGTGCTGAGTGTCTTTCGATTTCGCCAGTCACTAAGTTACGTGCTATAATTCCACGAGCTTTTCCATCAACCAAGACTACATCAAGCATTTCGTGACGGTTGTACATTTTGATCTTTCCACGACCAATTTGTCGGTTCATAGCCGAGTAAGCTCCTAGTAATAGTTGTTGACCTGTTTGTCCTTTAGCATAAAAAGTTCTTGAAACTAGAACCCCACCAAATGAACGGTTATCCAAAAGCCCGCCATAATCTCTTGCAAAAGGAACGCCTTGTGCTACACATTGGTCAATAATATTTGTTGATACTTCGGCTAAACGATGCACATTTGCTTCTCTTGAACGGTAGTCACCACCCTTAACCGTATCGTAAAAAAGTCGATAGGTAGAATCTCCATCTCCTTGGTAATTTTTAGCAGCATTAATACCCCCTTGCGCTGCAATTGAGTGCGCACGTCTTGGTGAATCCTGAAAACAAAACGCTTTTACGTTATAGCCAAGTTCTGCGAGTGTAGCTGCTGCGGAGCCTCCAGCTAGACCAGTTCCTACAACGATGACGTCTAACAGACGTTTGTTGGCAGGGTTTACTAGGTCAATAGTGTTTTTGTGGTTAGTCCATTTATCTGCTAATGGACCTTCTGGTATTTTTGAATCTAAAGCCATAATCCTATGTTTTAGTGTGAATTATTAAAATAGTGGAAAAGGGCAATTATGATAAACCCTAGTGGAATTAGGATCGCATATGCTTTACCAAACCCTTTTAATGATTTGGTATATTTATTGTTTGCTCCAACTGATTGGAATGCAGAGTTGAATCCATGTAATAAATGTAATGCTAAAAACACAAAACCACCACAATATAAAACTACGCGCCAAAGCGGTACAAATTTATGTTGAAGTTCCTCAAAGTAGCGGTACCCTGAACCATCTTCTAAGAGACCAGAGGAATCTCCAATTACATATTTTATATTTAATTCAGGAATCCAGAAATCTATAAAATGGATGACCAGAAAAAAAAGAATAAATCCGCCGCTGTATATCATATTTCTACTCATCCAAGTAGAATTGGCATTTGCATTGTTTTTGGCATAGCTTACTGATCTTGAAGATTTGTTCTTAAATTCTAAAACAAATCCCATTGCAAAGTGAAAAATAACACCAAAAATAAGAACGGGTTGTAATACATACTGTACCAATGGATTTGTTCCCATGAAATGAGACACCTCGTTAAAAGTGTCTGGGTCTAAAACAGATAAAATATTGATTGCAAAATGCTGTAAAATGAAAAACATAAGGAAAAATGCAGAGAGCGCCATGGCTATCTTTCTTCCAATCGATGACTTTAAAACCTCACTCATTATTATTTAATTTTTTTACTATACAAAGGTACTTCACGGTAAGGTTTTAGACAATAACTACAGGCATAATTTTATTATTTAGAATAGTTTTAAATAAGCACAATACATCAGAGTAATTAAATTGTTTTATTTGTTTATTGTGTTATAAAATTTTTAAATTTGAGTTAAATAAAATTCAATATGAAATACCTTCCGATAAGCCCTGAATTATTTATCAAAAACAGATTGAAGCTATCTAAACAGATGGTTTCAAATTCTATAGCTATATTTAATTCAAATGATGTATTTTCTACAGGTGCCGACAGTACACTTCCATTTGAACAGCACCGAAACATTTTTTACCTAACCGGCGTAGATCAGGAAGAGAGTATCTTACTTGTTTTTCCAGACGCTAAACAAGAAGCGCATCGTGAAGTGCTATTTGTAAAAGAGACCAACGATCACATTGCTATCTGGGAAGGCGCTAAACTTAGTAAATTACAAGCAACCGCTTCGTCTGGAATTAAGACCGTGTATTGGTTGGAAGAGTTTCAGTATATTTTTTCAAGATTAATGGAAGAGTCTACTCATTTTTACTACAACAATAACGAGCACTACCGTCAAGCAGTAGAAATGGAGACACGCGAAGATCGTTTTTTGAAAATGGTTAAATCTTCGTATCCAGCTCACAAAATGGTTCCTAATTTTCCAATTATGGAAGCGCTTAGAGGGGTTAAAGAATCGGAGGAAATTTCACTTATTAAAACGGCTTGTGATATCACTGAAAAAGGATTTAACAGAGTTCTAGGGTTTGTGAAGCCAGGAGTTATGGAGTACGAGATTGAAGCAGAATATACACATGAGTTTCTAAGAAATCGTTCGAAAGGGTTTGCTTATACACCTATTATAGCCTCTGGATATAATGCCTGTGTTCTACATTATATAGATAATAATCAAGAGTGTAAGGATGGCGATCTTTTACTTATGGATGTTGCTGCTGAGTATGCAAATTACTCGAGCGATATGACACGAACAGTCCCTGTTAATGGACGGTTTACCGCACGTCAAAAGGCTGTCTATCAAGCAGTTCTAAACGTCAAAAATCAAGCAACTAAATTACTTGTACCTGGAACCATGTGGGATGCCTATCACGTAGAGGTCGGGAAACTAATGACATCTGAACTTTTGGGTTTGGAATTAATTAATAAAGTAGATGTACAAAACGAAGATCCAAAGTGGCCTGCTTATAAAAAGTATTTCATGCATGGGACTTCTCATCACATGGGTTTAGACACTCATGATTTTGGCGCTCTGAAATCGCCTATGCAAGCTAATATGGTTTTTACTGTTGAGCCAGGAATTTATATTCCTGAAGAAAACATGGGAATTAGACTTGAGGACGATGTAGTGATTCAAGCCAAAGGATCTCCTGTAAATTTAATGCAGAATATCCCTATTGAAATTGATGAAATTGAAGCATTAATGAACTCTAATTAAGAATTCAAAGATTTAAAATTATTTAGTTTATATATTAAATATAATGAAAGTTATTGTTTTTTATTTAATAAATTTATTGGATGAACCAAGACTCAACAGCAAAAGAAATTATAGAATATTTGGAAAACCGAATAGATAATGATTTAGTGAAAAATTCAGTTCATAAAGTAAAATTTATGACTGCTAGAGATATGATAGTAGAAATCACAAAAAAGTAATTGACTTAACCAACTAGAGTTTTATGAAAACTTATATCTTTTGTATATTATTATTCTCAACTTATTTTTTATCTGCTCAAAATGGCAACTCCTGTGAAGAATCAATTGAAATTATTGCTGGAGATTATTATGTCGATAATATAAGCGGGGATACATATAGTCTTGACTGCACAGAGCTAGATAGTTATGATAATTCTAATTTAGAATGGTTTTCTTATGTACCTGATCAAAACATATTTGTAACAGTAACTTCTGATTTAGAATCCAATCAAAATGATGACACAAGGCTTCATGTGTATGAAGGACCCTGTGATAATTTAGTTTGTGTAGCAGGAAATGATGATGGAGGAATTCTTTATAACACCTTTTTATCTACTGCTACTTTTGAGGCTACTGCTGGAGTTACTTACTACATTGCATGGGATAGTTTTTGGAGTAATTCAAGTTTTGATTTTCAGCTTATTGAATCTAATACTCCACCAGAATCAACTTATACTAGCTTTTCACATCATGGAATTGATAGAGATTACATCTATTATGAGCCAGAAGGATTAGAAGAAAACTCTCCTTTAGTTTTTGTCATGCATGGATATAGTGGCGATGCAGAGAATATTAGAAATTATTCTAACATGAATGATATCGCTGATGAGTATAGATTTGCAGTATGCTATCCTAGAGGAACTGTGGATGATTCTGGAAATAGATTCTGGAATGTTGGTTATGATTTTCACCCAAACGAAACCGTTGATGATGTTGACTTTTTAAAAGAACTAGCCATCTATTTACAGTCTGAAAATAATTTAAGTGCTGATAAAACATTTGCATCTGGAATGTCAAATGGAGGAGATATGTGCTACATGTTAGCTTGCCAAGCGTCTGAGACTTTTAAAGCTATTGCACCTGTAGCAGGTATGATGTTGCAAGAAATAATGGATACTTGTAACCCCTCTAGTTTAATTTCTATTTTTGAAATCCATGGAGTTAACGATAACGTTACTTACTATGATGGAGACCCCACATCATCTGGCGGTTGGGGAGCTTACCCAAGCATTCCTTCAATTATTGAATATTGGGCTGATTTGAATAATTGTACTGAATTCTTCACTGAGGATTTACCTAACACTAACACTTCGGATGGTAGTTCCGTTGTAAGTGAAAAAAATTACGGATCAGACAATAATAATGAGGTTTGGTTATATAAAATTTATGGAGGTGGCCATGACTGGCCTGGTTCTCAAGGGGCTAATATGGATATAGATGCTTCTCTAGAAGTATGGTTATTTTTTGAGCATATAATGAATAACAGTTTAGGAATAAATAATAATTCTGACTCAGCTATTTTCATTCACCCTAATCCTGCAAAAGACTTCTTCAGCATTTCATCTTCTAGGGAATATTTAAAATATGAAATTTATGATATTACTGGTGACAAGGTATTGGCAGGGGACAACAGAGCTAGTATCGATATCTCTATTTTAAGTAGTGGTATTTATTTTGTAAAGTTTCAAGAAAATAATTCAATCTCAATTAAAAAACTTATAGTAAAATAGCTTTACTTTATTTTTTTAAGAATACAGAAATTAAAGTCCTGAATTGTATCAAAAGGGGTTGTATGATCTGTCCTTAATTGTCCTTCTAATTTAAAACTATTCGAAAATAGATGTTTCATATTCTCAACAGAACACCTTTTAATTCCTAGTCTACTACATTTTAAAGGTCTTTCTTCTGAAAAAGTTCCAATAATTAAAGTGGCTTTCTAAATCTTAGTTACTTGTGTATGCGGCTTTAATAATTTGCATATTTTCAACAGAATAAATATTGCTTATATCATTCACTGTTTTAGTAATACTCAAAGGGTTTATTTTAGCAACGTCAAATTCAACTAAAGCGAGTTCATTTTTGAAATCTACAGTAGCTGACTTCATGCCATACATTTTTGCTAGTTTTTTCTCAATAGTTTTGGCACAACCCATTTCACAAGTCATCCCTTTAATACTAAACTCAGCTTTTGAATAAACTGCATTAGGGTCTAGCTTTTGGCTTATTTTTTCTGAACTAACATCAATAGTTTTGATTTCTACTTTTTTATCTGTCTTACAAGATGATAATAGGATTAAAATAAATGTTACGCTTAAAATATTTTTTAAAAACTTCATAGAACTATTTTATATTTGTAAACAAATGTAAAGATATTTGATTGTTTTTCTAATTTATTGTTCAATTTTGTATTCTTTTAATAATTCGGAATGAACACAGAACAAAAAAAGTGGTTTTATCTTTTTCTACTTGCATTAACTTGGGGAAGTTCTTTTATTTTAATAAAAAAAGGTCTTTTGGGTCTTTCTCCCTTTCAATTAGGGAGTTTAAGAACTGTAATGTCCTCATTGTTTATTTTTATAATAGGGTTTAAATCTCTTAAAACAATTCAAAGTCATCAATGGAAGTGGATTATTATCACTGGATTTATTGGTACATTTTTTCCGTCCTTTTTATTTGCGTTTGCAGAAACGGAAGTCGACAGTGGGATCGTTTCTATTCTAAATTCCTTGGTTCCTTTAAATACAGTTCTAATAGGCCTGGCAGTTTTTAAGATAACTTCAACTAAAACTCAAGTCTTTGGAGTGATACTCGGCTTTGTAGGAGCTTCAATGCTTATTTTTAATAGCATGGAGCTTCATCCTGATCAAAATTATTTATATGCAGGATTTGTTATTTTAGCGACCGTAATGTATGCCAGTAGTGTAAATATAATAAAACGCTATCTTCAAGATGTTAAACCGATTGCAATTGCAACCGGTAACTTTGTAGCTATAATCATACCAGCTATTTTAGTTTTAAGCTTTTCTAACTTTTTTACAACTGAGACTTTCCAAAATGATACAATATATATGTCAATTGGTTCTGTAGTCATTCTTTCTTTATTTGGAACGGTGATGGCTAAAATTATATTTAATTCGCTGATTCAAATTTCTAGTCCAGTATTTGCATCTTCAGTTGCCTACCTAATGCCACTTGTGGCACTACTATGGGGGCTATTAGATGGAGAGGTCTTTGGAATAAACCAATGGCTTGCATCATCACTTATATTATTGGGAGTTTATCTAGTAAATAAAAAAGCATAAAAAAAGGCCGAAGCATTCACTTCGGCCTTTTTTGTTATAGAATATTTACTTAATTGAAATCTTCCGCAGAAACTCCTACATTAATAGTAATTTCACTTGCAGTCAAGCCAATTACTTGGGGGCCTGCTGTGATTTTCTGTTCATATGGAAATAGCACTCCGTTGACCATTCTATAGTCAGATAGATCCTGAACAGACGTTACCTTTTGGCCTTGTGCTTCTTCTGTTTTTTCGGTTCTTACTAGAAGACCAGTAGTTGAGTTATAGTATCGGAAAGAATCCTCTTTCACTTTTACTTTATAAACATCAACACCATCTATAGCTGTAAGGCTAATTAGTGTAAGTGTACTTACATCTAAATACGTTTCTGGAAATAAGCCTTTTTCTTCTGCTTTTTCAGCGAGTTCAGTTTCTGACATTGGCATTTTCATGCCTTGCTGTTCGGCATATCCTTCGCTTCCGTTATACTTTTGTTTCATGACTGTTCCCATTCCTTCAATAGACATTTCCATTGAGGACATGTTTGGTGACATCGTTTTCATCATCGCTGTTGGTTTAAAGGGCATTCCTTCAATAGTAACGTTAGCTGCTATCATTACAGAGGTTACTGCATTTACAGCCTCTAATCCACCAATTGCTGTGATGTAACCTTCAATAACTGTTGATGCCGTTACTCCAGCTGGGATGGGTTTTGAAAACTCAGGCTTTTCAACTGGATTTGCAAAAGTGTCGAAGTAGTTAATTGGTATTCCTGTTTTTTCAAGATTTTCGATCACTTCACTTCCTTTACCTACAATAATGATTCGAGCATTTTCAGCACTGAAGTACTTGTTAGCCACTCGTTGAACATCTTCAATTGTAACCGCATTTATTTTTTGAAGGTAAGTTGTATAGAAATCCTCAGGAAGTTCGTTTACTTTTGTGCTAATTGCATATTGAGCAATAGTACTAGGTCTTTCTAGTGCCATTACAAAATCACCCACATATTTAGCTTTCGCATTTGATAAGGCATCTGCAGTAACAGGCTCTGCCTTAATGCGTTTGATTTCTTTTACAGTTTCTACAACAGCACTATCTGTGACAGCGTTTCTAACTGCTGCCCCAGCGCTAAATCTAGAAACATACTTGTCTGTTCCAACAGATGACCTAGCACCATACGTGTAACCATGCTCCTCACGAAGATTCATGTTTAAATAGCTATTAAATCCACCTCCAAGTATTTTATTTGCAATTAGTACCGCGTGGTAATCTAGATCACTCATTTTTAGAGACACATTACTTGACAAGGAGATGTTCGACTGTACAGCATTAGGCATGTCAATAAAATTAATCTCTAAAGTTTTAGGGTTTTCGTTAGGCTCTATAATTACGGTAGTCATAGATTCTGCTTTGTCCCATTTTTTGAAATGTTTTTTCACAAGCTTCATAATAGCTTTTGTTTTTACATCTCCAATAATTACTAAGTACGTATTATTTGGGTTAAAGTATTTTTCGTAATAAGCATTTACATCACCAAGAGTTACCTCGTTAGCAGTTTCTTCAGTGATAAATTCTCCATAAGGATGCTGTTTGCCGTAAGCTAATGCCCCGCCAACACGTCCAGCAATTGCATCTACACTTTTGGCGCTAGATTTTATGCCTTCAATTAACTTTTCCTTTTCTTTCTGAAATTCTTTTTCAGTTAGCAAGGGGTTCATTGCTGCATCTGCCAATAGCTCTAGCATACGATTGCTATATTTAGTTATCGAAGACGCTGAACCGCCACCAAAACCAAAGCTTAGTCTTGCTCCTAAAAAGTCTATTTCTTCATTGAATTCGTCTTTAGAAATATTTGTTGTTCCATTACCTAACATCGCACCTAATAGCGAAGTAACTCCAGCTTTACTACCTTCAACAACTGGATCTCTGTCAAAAGCAAGTCTAAAGGATACTCTAGGGAGTTTGTGGTTTTCAACAACCATTATTTTAAGGCCGTTTTTTAGTTCAAATTCTTGTGGCTCTTCCAAAGAAATTTCTGGAGCGGGACCTGGTTTAGGTTGCTGTGAGCGGTCAATCTGAGCGTTAACTCCTGTAGACATAAAAAACACGGCAATTAATATGTATAATTTAGTTTTCATTTTAAGGTTTTTTATTGATTATTCCTTTTCGGATTCTGGTAAGTATTCTAATAACAATCGTTGGTCTGCGTTAAGATATTTATTAGCAACTGATTGGATTTCTTCACGTGTGATAGAACGGTAAATGTCAATTTCATTATTAATTAAATTAACATCGCCATATAACATATAATAACGGGCCAGTGAATTTGCAATCCCCTCAAAACTTGAGTTGGAGCTTACAAAGTTGTTCTCAAACTTGTTTTGAATTTTTTGGTAGTCTCTTTCAGAAATAAGGTTGTTTTTAAGTTTTAAAATTTCCTCATCCATTTCAGCCACTAAATCGTCAAGTGAAACGTCCCCTAATGGTAACCCATATAGGATATAAGTTCCGTAGTCTTCTTGACTAAGATTGATCGCTCCAACTTGTAGTGCCATTTTCTTATCGTCAACAATTTTTTTATAAAGTTTAGATGTTTTTCCGTCACTTAAGTAAGTGGAGATCATACTAAGTACATAAGAATCTCTTTCTTTAAATGAAGGAGTTCTGTAAGCCGCCATTATTGCTGGAATCTGAATGTTAGAATCATATGCTTTAGCTCTCATCGGAGCGTTAATAGGATCTTCTTTTGGGAAGTTTCTTTCAATATCGTTTCCTCTTGGAATTGGCCCAAAATAATTTTCAATCATTACCTTAACTTCAGCCACATTAATATCCCCAGCAACTACTAGTACTGCGTTATTTGGAACATAAAACTTAGCATTAAATGCTTGAAATTCTTCTAAGGTTGCAGCATCTAAATGTTCCATTTTTCCAATGGTTGTTCCTTTATAGGGGTGTTTTTTAAACATATTCAACTTGATCATTTCAAGGAATTTTCCATAGGGACTATTGTCAACTCTCAATCTCTTTTCTTCTTTTACAACTTCATTTTGTGTGTCCACTCCATCTTGGTTAATAACCGGGTGAAGTAAACGCTCAGATTCCATCCAAAGACCTAGCTCTACATTGTTTGAAGGAAATACTTCATAATAATAGGTTCGGTCATCTGTAGTATTGGCATTATTACTACCTCCATTAGAAGTTACAATTGTAAACCACTCTCCTTTAGGAATATTTTTAGTTCCTTCGAACAATAAATGTTCAAAGAAGTGAGCAAACCCAGTACGCTCGGGGTTTTCATCTTTAGCGCCAACATGGTACATAACTGAAGTTGTTACAACTGGAGCAGAATTGTCTTGATGTAAGATTACGTGCATGCCGTTATTTAAATCGTACTCTTCAAATTTAACTTCTTGTGCGTAGATTGTTGAGGTTAATCCAAGCAAAGCAGCTAATAAACATAAGCATTTTTTCATGAGTTATTTTTTAAATTTATAATTTATACGTTAGACGTTTAATCTGTAAATTTGTTACAGAATTATTTCAAAAGTAATATTTTTTTTAAAACCACACATTTTATTAAACTATTTATAAGGATATCACTGTAATTATTTGCAGATTAATATAATAGAATTATATTTGCACCCGCCTTACTTTTTTGGTAAGGATATTAATCTAATAAAAAACGTTACGCTATGTACGCAATTGTAGAGATAGCAGGGCATCAATTCAAAGTTGAAAAAGACCAAAAAGTCTTTGTTAACCGTTTGCAAACAGAAGAAGGAAACAAGGTCACTTTCGACAATGTACTTCTTTTAGCAGATGGGACCAAAGTAACTATAGGCGCCCCAGCTATAGACGGAGCTCAGGTAGGAGCTAAAGTCTTAAAGCACCTTAAAGGTGATAAAGTGATCGTATTCAAAAAGAAACGACGTAAAGGCTATAGAGTTAAAAATGGCCATCGCCAGTCTTTAACTGAAATACAAATTGAAAGCATTGTTGCCTCAGGAGCTAAGAAAGCGTCACCAGCGAAAGCTGCTTCGCCGAAAGCAGAAGCAAAGCCAGCCGCAAAGAAAGAAGTTTCTAAACCAGCTGCTAAAGCTGCTACTCCAAAGGCAGAGGCTACTGCAGACTTGTCATCAATGACAGTTACAAAATTAAAAGAATTAGCGAAAGCTAAAGGAGTTCCTGGAATTTCAGCTATGAAAAAAGCTGATTTAATTTCAGCCTTAAGTTAAATCATATAACAATAAAATCGAAATAAAATGGCACATAAAAAAGGAGTCGGAAGTTCGAAAAATGGTAGAGAATCAGAATCAAAACGTTTAGGCGTAAAGATTTTTGGTGGTCAAGCAGCTATAGCTGGGAACATTATCGTAAGACAACGTGGTACTGCACATAATCCAGGCGAGAATGTGTATGCTGGAAAAGATCATACCCTTCACGCTAAAGTAGATGGGCTTGTGAAATTTGCTAAAAAGAGAAACAATAAGTCCTATGTGTCTATTGTCCCTTTTGAAGCTTAATCAGACAGACTAGTATAAAAAAAGCCTCGCATAGCGAGGCTTTTTTTTGTCCTATAAATTATTTAGACATTTCTCATAAGCCAAGCGTTTGTCGCCATTGTCAAGATAAATAACGCCACAATAGAGGTATTTTAATTTCTTCAGTAAACTTTGCATTACCAGGTTATCTTCATGTGTATCGATGCGCATTGATATGATATTATTTTTTAATAGTTGTTGTTCACACTGCTCAAAGATAAATTTTGCAATGCCTTTTTTTCTAAATTCATTTGTGACGGCCATTCTGTGGATCACTCCATATATTGCATCTGATTTGGTGATCCATTTCCCCTCAATTGATTTGTAGGTTGGTTCTTTTTTAGTAGAGAACATAGCTGTACCAATCAGTATTGAATCTATAGATGTAATTATATAACTTTCATTATTTGTGATATCTTTAATTATGGCCTCTTCGTTTGGATAGCCATTTTGCCACTGATCAATTTTATGACTCGCCAGAAATTTTTGAGCCTCCCCAATAATTTTCATTATTTGTTGAAGATCTTTTATTTTTGTCTTTATAAATTTCATTAATTAATTTTTAATTAATAAATTTAAATAAAAAAAAGCCAAAGTGATTACTTTGGCTTTTGTAGTTTTTAAATACTTTTTAGTAGCGATAATACTCCGGCTTAAATGGCCCTTGAACTTCTACACCAATATAGCTTGCTTGCTCATTTCGAAGTTCAGTAAGTTCTACGCCAATTTTGGCTAGGTGAAGTTTAGCTACCTTTTCATCTAAATATTTTGGTAACATATACACTTCATTTTCATAGGCCTTTTTGTTAGTCCATAATTCAATTTGAGCTAACACTTGGTTTGTAAATGAGTTACTCATTACAAAACTAGGGTGACCAGTTGCACAGCCTAAGTTTACTAAACGACCTTCAGCCAAAACAATAATGTCATTTCCATCAATCGTGTATTTGTCAACTTGTGCTTTAATTTCAACTTTCGTATCTCCATGTGTGTCATTTAACCATGTCATATCTATTTCATTATCAAAGTGGCCAATATTACAAACAATTGTTTTGTCTTTCATTGCCTCGAAATGAGCACTTAACACGATGTCTTTATTTCCGGTTGCTGTTACTACAATGTCAGCTGTTGGCAAAACAGTCTCTAGTTTTTTAACTTCAAATCCATCCATGGCAGCTTGTAAAGCACAGATAGGGTCAATTTCGGTGATTGTCACAATACTACCAGCTCCCTGAAAAGAGGCGGCAGTTCCTTTTCCAACATCTCCATAGCCACAAACCACAACTCGTTTTCCAGCCAACATAATATCAGTAGCACGACGAACAGCATCTACAGCACTTTCTTTACATCCGTATTTATTGTCAAATTTACTTTTTGTAACTGAATCATTCACATTGATTGCGGGCATTGATAACGTTCCGTTTTTCATGCGCTCATACAGACGGTGAACGCCTGTTGTCGTTTCTTCACTTAATCCATTAATTCCAGCCATCAACTCTGGGTAATGATCAAAAACAAGATTAGTTAAATCACCACCATCATCAAGAATCATATTTAAAGGTTGGCGATCTTCTCCAAAAAATAAAGTTTGTTCGATACACCAGTCAAATTCTTCTTCAGTTAGACCTTTCCAAGCATACACTGGAACTCCAGTAGCTGCAATCGCTGCAGCTGCCTGATCTTGAGTTGAAAATACATTACATGAGCTCCATGTAACATCTGCACCAAGTGCCACTAAAGTTTCAATTAAAACTGCCGTTTGAATGGTCATGTGTAAACACCCTGCAATTCGCGCCCCTTTTAAGGGTTGGATATCTTTGTATTCTTCACGAAGGCTCATCAAGCCGGGCATTTCTGCTTCAGCAAGTTCAATTTCTTTGCGACCCCAATCTGCAAGAGACATGTCTTTTACTTTGTAAGGAATGTAGGGGATGGTTTTTACGTTCATATGGCAATTTTTTAAATGCACTATTTTGGTTTAAATTTATAAAATAGCGTATTTTCGTTTTTTTAATTTTATATACTGCAAAGATAACTATTAACTTTTTAAAAATTAAATGCCACTTTACAAATCACTCGATTTAAACTCACAAACTAATGTTAAAGTATGGAAGATATCAGAGTCCATCGAGTTTTTGACGAGCAGATTAGTTTTAACCCCTGAAAGTTTAGAGCGTGTTAGAGGCATGAAAAGTGATCTTCATCAAAGAGCGTTTTTAAGTGTTAGAATGCTATTAGGAGAATTTGGTTATTCGGATTCAGATTTATTTTACGATTCTTTTGGGAAGCCGTTTCTTAAAGATGGAATGCAAATATCTATTTCGCATTCATATAGTTTTTCAACTGTAGTGATTAGCTGCCACGAGGTTGGAATTGACATTGAAAAACAACGTTCTAAAATAATCCAAATAGCGCCAAAATTTATTGGCTATGAAACCTTTTATTTAAATAAGAACGATGCAGCTCAAATCCAGAAACTAACTTGGGTTTGGTGTACCAAAGAAGCCCTTTATAAATTATATGGCACGCAAGGAATGATTTTTAAAAAACATTTTTTGGTACTTCCCTTTGGCACAGAATCAAATCAAACGACTGCTTGGATCGTCCGAGCAAATCATAAGTTGAAGTTTGTCGCTACTTTTATAGAGTTTGAAGGCTTTGGGCTTGTCATTACAGAACCAGAAATTTTACCTTAAACAGTACAATGAATATATCGATAGAATTCACATTAACTCCTTTGCAAGCTGATTTTGAGCCACCAATTATAGCATTCATCATAGACTTGAGAAAGTCAGGTTACAAGGTTATTGAAACACCCTTGAGCACCCAGATCTATGGTGAGTTTGATGCTTTGATGCTATTTGTTGCAAAAGCCATAAAAGAGTCATTCGAAGCTATAGATAATGTTGTTTTAAACATGAAAATTGTTAAATCTGACCGAAGTGATTATGAGCCAAATTTTTAATTTTTTATTTGAACAATATAGTTCTTATGCAGTTTTAGATATTGTTCTGGAAATTACGGCGGTGTTTTTTGGATTTGCTTCCGTTTGGTATTCAAAACAGAATAATATTTTAGTCTTTCCTACAGGGCTAATCAGTACTTCTATATTTGTGTATTTATTATTTAAATGGCAACTATTAGGCGACATGATGATCAACGGCTATTACTTTATTATGAGTCTCTATGGTTGGTATATATGGACTCGAAAAGTAGATGCAAAAAACGTAACGCCTATTTCAAGAGCCACAAAATCTGAAAAAATAATTGCGGTTATAATTTTTGCATTAACCTTGGTATTGGTTTATCAAGTGTATCAATTTTATGATATGTGGACTAATTGGGTCGCTTATGTAGATACGTTGACAACGGCCTTGTTTTTTGTTGGGATGTGGCTTATGGCCAAACGGAAAATTGAAAATTGGTATTTCTGGGTTGTAGCCGATATCATTTCAATTCCACTATACCTTTATAAAGGATTAACATTTACTAGCATACAGTATTTTGGTTTCACAATTTTAGCAATATTTGGATTTTTAGCATGGAAAAAGAACTTAAGCAACAGCATTCAGACTGTATAAGAGTCGTTTTATTTGGGCCAGAGTCTACAGGGAAAACGACGCTCTCTAAGGCTTTAGCGCGGTATTATAATTCTGTCTGGGTTCCAGAGTATGCTCGCGAATACCTACAAGATAAGTGGAATAATGAGCGTAAAACATGCGAGCCAAGTGACTTATTACCTATCGCTTTAGGTCAAATGTACTTAGAAAATGAACTGTCTCAAAAAACAAATACAGTTTTGATATGCGATACTAATTTATTGGAAACAAAAGTGTATTCAGAGGCTTATTATTCAGGGAGTTGTGATCCTCTTTTAGAAAAATTTGCCATCAAAAACGAGTATGATTTATATTTATTGACCTATATTGATGTGCCTTGGGAGGCTGATGATTTGAGAGATAAACCCAATTCCAGAAAAAAAATGTTTCAGGCCTTTGAAGATCAGTTAAAAAAATACAATAAACCATATATAATCTTAAAGGGAAGTAAAAAAGAAAGGCTTAAATTAGCTACAGAAGAAATTAATAAGTTATTAAAACATACCCTGTGAAATGAGTTAATGACCTTTTTAAGCAAGCTTATCAAGTAAGCCCTACAAACTAGCTTTTTGTTGAATCATCCAAAAAAAAGTAAATAAAACTTTATTAAAATATTTATCTAAACTATATTTGTACCGTTCTCAATAAAGGGGTGCCGATATCGGCTGAGATCATACCCATTGAACCTAGAACAGGTAATGCTGTTTAGGGAATCGAACTACAGTTAAAGCTTTGTCTTTAATTGAAGTTCAACGAAGCGTTAGCTTAAATATTTTATTAATTAACAAAGAATAATCACCTCTTTTTATTCGTTATTATTTTATCGCATGAAAAATTATATTCTTTTGTCTGCATTTTTGTTGTCTACAACAACAATCTTTGGACAACAAAATCAAGTAGAGTCAGACTCTACAAGAACACAAACTTTAGAAGAAGTTTTGGTACAATCTGTTAGGGTAAAACCCAACGCTCCAATCGCTCATTCCAATCTTACCAAGGCGCAATTACAGTCTCGTAATTTGGGCCAGGATCTTCCTATTTTATTGAACTACTTGCCTTCTGTAGTCACAACAAGTGATGCTGGTGCAGGAATTGGATACACTGGAATTAGAGTCCGTGGTGTGAGCCCTCTTTCTACAAATGTTACAATTAATGGAATCCCATTTACCGATGCGGAGTCTTTGGGTGCTTTTTGGGTAAACATGCCTGACTTTACGTCATCAGTTGAAAGCCTTCAGCTTCAAAGAGGAGTTGGTACGTCCACCAATGGCTCGGGAGCCTTTGGCGCAAGTGTTAACATCCTAACAGATGCTTCGTCTTACATCCCTACTGCTGAAGTTTCAAATTCTTTTGGAAGTTACAACACGAGGAAACACTCAGTGAAGTTTAGTACAGGAAAAATCAATGATGTTTTTGAGCTCTCAGGACGTTTGTCAACAATAAATTCTGATGGCTACGTAGATCGTGCTTTCTCCGATCTTAAATCCTATTTTTTACAAGGGACTTACAATAATAACGGGACTCTTATTAAAGCATTGGTTTTTGGTGGTCATGAAAAAACATATCAGTCTTGGGAAGGGTTGACTAAACAGCAATTAGAAGATGATCGCCGTCAAAATCCTTACACTTACGAAAACGAAATTGACAACTATAAGCAGGACCATTACCAGCTTCACTGGAATCAAAAATTTAACCAAAACTGGTCTACTAATTTAGGATTGAACTATACATATGGTCGGGGTTACTATGAACAATATAGACAAGACGATGCTGCTAGCACTTATGGCGGAATTGTAGAAGCCACTGGAGTTGATTTTTATGGTACAGCGGTGACAGACCTCATTAGAAGACGCTGGTTAGATAATGATTTCTATGTTATTAATGCAACTGCCAACTATAAAGAATCAGATCTTAATTTTATAGTCGGGGGGTCTTACAGTAACTATGATGGAGATCATTTTGGAGAGGTGATTTGGGCTAGGCAATTTGCTTCGGAAACCTCAATTAGAGATCAGTATTATTTTGGAAATGGAAAGAAAACAGATTTTAGTGCCTTTGCAAAAGCCACCTATACATTAAATTCTAAAATTGATGTTTATGGGGATTTACAACTAAGAAATGTTGGTTATAAAACGTTTGGCCTTACTTCTGATTTAGAAAATATGCGGATCGATGAGTCTTACAGCTTTTTTAATCCAAAAGTTGGAGTGTCTTATCAGTTAGCGTCTAATTCAAGTCTATATGCTTCTTACGCGAGAGCCAATAGAGAACCAAGCCGTTCTGATTTTGAAAGTAATCCGGATGTAAAGCCAGAACAACTAAACGATTTTGAAATGGGATGGCGCTACAATAAAGAAGGGGTTATGTTAAATATCAACTCTTATTATATGCAATACAATGAACAGCTAATCTTAACAGGTGCTTTGGATGATGTTGGGGCGCCAATACGAACTAATAGTGGAGATAGTTATAGATTAGGTCTAGAAATAGAAGCTGCTTTTTCATTGTCTGATACGTTTATAATACAGCCTGTGCTAACGTTAAGTTCAAATAAGAACAAGCAAACCTATTCTCAGGTTGACGGCATTTTAAAAGATTTTGGAACCACAAACATTTCTTTTTCTCCAGAAGTTGTCGCTTCAAATGCTTTTATATACAGTCCTTTAAAGAATTTTAGTCTAAGTTTTCTCACCAAGTATGTTGGAGATCAATATATGGGTAACACCGATACTGATACCTCAAAGTTAAAAGAGTATTTTGTCAATGATTTAAATATCACTTACGAATGGAATCCGAAATCAGTTTTTAGTACTGTGGTGGTCTCCGCTTTAGTAAATAATATTTTTGATAAAGAATATGTGTCCAATGGTTACTATTATACGTATGACGACGACTGGTCGGTACCAGGTCAATTAACGACTATTGAAGGGGCCGGGTATTATCCACAAGCCACTCGAAACTTTTTAGTTGGAGTGACTTTGAAATTCTAAAAATTAAAATATTGGATTAGTGAAAGCGTACTTCGGTACACTTTTTTTAATTGGAAATAAAAAGGCTATTTCCGCTGCTTTCTACAAAGTATGGTTTGAGGCCACAGCGAAGTTCAGGGTTTTCTAAAGGCTGTCCTGTGAATAAGCTGTACTTATTATTATCGTCACAACCACAGATGCCTTCAACTCCATTAATTGATAACACCGAGCAGCTGCTGTATATGTGATTAGGGTCTGCAGCATCAAAGGCTACATAGCCTGTGCCTGAATTGTTAACGATAATCCCTCCATTCCCAACATTAGGAACGTAAACAGGGTTGCTTGGGAACGTAAGCTGATTGTATTGAGAAAGATTAAGGTTTAGTGAGGAAATAACGTTAATGTCAGCTAAAAAGTTGCAAGACGCATCGTAGTTATTGCTCTTTGAACAGCCTATGAAAACAAAAGCTGCTACAGCTATTATTTTTAATTTTTTAAGACTCATATTCATTCATTGGAATTGTATTTGTGGACTATATAACGTCCTAATAATTTGAAGTTCAATTTACGACAAAAAGTATTGGAAGATAAATATTTTGTATATTTGTGTAGCAATCTCGTGAAAACGAGATTTTTGTGTTTAGTTCTAAATTCTTTTTAGACTATTCAAAAACCTAAATAAACGACTACTTTAAAAATTATTAGTTATGAGCAATGTATCTTATTACACGGCCGAAGGATTAAAAAAATTAAGAGCTGAATTAAAACAACTCAAAGATGTGGAGCGCGTTAAAGCTTCTAGGGCTATCGCAGAAGCAAGGGACAAAGGGGATCTGAGTGAAAACGCAGAATATGATGCTGCCAAAGAAGCACAAGGCATGCTGGAGATGCGTATATCAAAACTTGAAGATACTCTTGCAGGAGCGCGTTTAATTGATGAATCTCAGCTAGATAACACTAAGGCTTTAGTGTTGTCTAAAGTGAAAATAAAAAACCAGTCAAATGGTATGGAATTGGACTACCTTTTAGTAGCAGATGGAGAAGCTGATTTGTCTGCAGGTAAATTATCTGTAAACTCTCCCATTGGCAAAGGGCTTTTAGGTAAAAGTGTTGGAGATATTGCCGAAATTCAAGTCCCAAATGGTATTTTGAAGTTTGAAATTTTAAATATCTCTAGATAAACTAATTTTAAATATTCAATCGATGAGCTCGATTTTCACTAAAATAATTAATAAAGAAATTCCTTGTTATAAAATCGCTGAGACTGATCATTTTTTGGCGTTTTTAGATGTTAATCCAAACGCTAAAGGACACACGCTTTGTGTTCCAAAACAAGAGGTTAATAAACTATTTGATCTAGAGCCATCAGTCTATCTAGACTTAATGGATTTTTCTAGAACAGTTGCCATAGCTTTAGAGAAGGCTATTAATTGTAAACGAGTTGGCATGACAGTTATAGGGCTAGAGGTGCCGCATGTTCATGTGCACCTAATTCCATTGAATTTAATGGAGGATGCTCAGTTTGTGAAAAAGGAGGACCTAGTTGCTGAAGAGTTTATTCAAATCGCAAATAAAATAGCGTCTTTTTTATAGAGTTTTCAAACTAATCTGCATGGTGGTTCCAACCTCTTTTTCCGATTGGAGTACCTTGATTTTTCCGCTATGATACTCTTCGATAATTCGTTTCGAAAGTGATAATCCCAATCCCCATCCTCGTTTTTTAGATGTAAACCCTGTTTCAAATATCTTTTTGAAGAGTTTCTTTGTAATTCCTTTGCCACGGTCTATTATGTTAATGAACACCATCGTTCCCGTAGACTCTAAGGAAACAATAATATGCCCTTGCCCTTTCATGGCATCAATACCATTTTTAACTAAATTCTCAATGGCCCAGCTAAATAGCTCAATATTAAGCGCTACAAGAATTTCTGTTTCTGGAGCTTTTATTTCAAATGTAATTAATTTGCTGTTTCGCGCTTTTAAATAATTAAAAGACTCAATAGTAGCTAAGACTATATCGCTTGTTTTAAGTAATGGCTTGGAGCCTATCTTACTAAATCGATCTGTAATAGTTTCAAGGCGTTTAATGTCTTTTTCAATTTCGGAAATATAATCAGGATTAACAGCATCTATTTTCAAGAGTTCTGTCCATCCAATTAAGGAAGATAAAGGAGTGCCAATTTGATGTGCAGTTTCTTTGGCCATTCCTGTCCATAATTTGTTTTGCGATGCAACTTGCGTACTCTTGTAAAAGAGCCAAACAACAGCACTAAATAGTAAAAATATTAGTAGCAGAGCAAATGGATAGTATTTGAGTTTGTTTAGTAATTCAGAATTGCCATAGTACATTGTAGATAATGTCTTTCCGTTGTAAATTACAGGAATCGGTTTATTTTGGTCTTTGAACTTTTCTGATAATGTTTTCAGATACCCTTGACTATCTTCAGAAATAAGCTCAATATTTTTTGATTGAAAATTACCTTCGGAGTCTTCAATAATCATTGGAGTTGAAGAATTACTTTGAATAATTTTTAACGGAAAATCACTAATGTTTCCGTTAAGGTCAATGACTTTGCCTAATTCAATTTGTGCTTGAGAAAAATTCTCCATTTTCACCCGCTCTTCTTCCTTAAACTTTTGAAAAAACTGGTAAGTATTCCATAAGATTAATGAAATAGTTAAAAATGAAATGACGATCATTATCCAGCGTAACAAGTGTTGTTTTGAGGTGAATTTCATTGGTTTATTTTTTTCAATCTTAAATATAATGTAATTATACTGATTTTATTACTTTATATTATGGCTTTCTCCTTTTTGGTGGCGTCATAATTTGTTAAATTTGTATATATTTAGAAAAAATGTTAGATTAATCATACAAAACTAAAATTGAATTTTTAAAATGGAGTTACAAGGAAAAATAAAAGTCATTGGGGAAACACAATCGATTGGGTCTAATGGGTTTAGAAAACGCGAACTAGTTTTAACTACAGAAGAGCAATATCCACAACATATTTTAGTAGAATTTGTTCAAGATAAAACAGATCTTTTGAATAACTTTCAAGTTGGACAGCCGATCAAGGTAGGTATTAATTTGCGTGGAAGAGAGTGGATAAACCCTCAGGGAGAAGCGAAGTATTTTAATGCAATTCAAGGATGGCGTATTGAGAACCTACAACAAGCACAGGCTCCGGCTGGTACAGCAGTCCCTCCAGCTGATGCTTTTGAGCCAGCAACTGATTTGACTGAAGATGAACCAAATGATTTGCCGTTTTAACTAAAGTTAAAACAAGAGATACTTCCATTTAATATACGTATGCGATGGCTTAATGACACTATAGAATTTCCTCCTCTATCAGAGGCAAACAACGACGGTTTGTTAGCTGTTGGGGGAGACTTGTCGTCTAAACGGGTCCTGCTTGCTTATCAAAGTGGAATTTTTCCGTGGTATGAAGCTAATCAGCCACTGTTGTGGTGGGCACCAAATCCCCGTTTCGTTTTATACCCGAGTAAACTAAAGGTTTCCAAAAGCAGTAAACGGCTTTTAAAATCTAAAAAATTTGAAGTTAGTGTAAATCGCAACTTCAAAGATGTAATCCTAGCCTGTGCGAAGGTTAAAAGACAGTCTCAGTCGGGCACTTGGATTACAGATAAAATGATTGACGTCTACTGTGAGTTACACCAAATGGGGTTTGCTAAATCTGTTGAGGTTTGGCTCGATAATAAACTTGTAGGAGGACTTTATGGTGTTCAGTTTAATGAGGATTTGTTTTGCGGCGAAAGCATGTTTAGTTATGTAAGTAATGCTAGTAAAATTGGTTTTATAAGCTTTATTCAAATGTCCGAATTTAAACTAATTGATTGTCAAGTTCACTCATCGCACCTAGAAAGTTTAGGGGCTGAGAAAATAAACAGATCTGATTTCATGCAGCATTTAATTCCATTCCAAAGTGTATAAACAATAATTAAAAGCAATCTAATTGCCTATGCTATCTAAAGAAGATTTTGAGTTGTATTCTGGGAAAGAGTCATTCAAAGAAGTTTTAAAATCCAAGCTCAAGAAAAGTCGTTACGATTCATTAATTGATGTGGTACACTATGGGTCAGAATTGCTAAAACTACAAGCCGAATTAGTAGACTTGCAACAATGGGCAGCAAAACATAAAAAGCGTGTTTGTGTGCTATTTGAGGGAAGAGATGCCGCCGGTAAAGGCGGGGCCATACGTCGATTTACAGAGCATTTAAACCCACGATCTATGCGTGTAGTCGCCCTTACAAAGCCGACGGAGATTGAAAAAGGCCAGTGGTATTTTAGGCGTTACATAAAAGAATTGCCCGAGCCTGGCGAGCTAGTTTTCTTTGATAGAAGCTGGTACAATCGTGCTGTTGTTGAGCCTGTAATGGATTTCTGTACAGATGAAGAATACAATAAGTTTATGTTACAGGTCCCTGAATTTGAACATATGCTTTATGAAGACGGAGTGATTATTATAAAATTTTGGTTTTCAATATCAAAAGAAGAACAGAAAAAACGATTTAATTCAAGGTTAAAAAACCCACTTAAACAGTGGAAGTTTAGCCCAGTGGATAAAGAAGGTCAGACTAGATGGGATAAATATACTTCCTATAAAGAACAGATGTTTAGTCAAACGCATACCGCTTTTAGCCCCTGGATCATTATCAAAACAAATAGTAAAAAACAAGCACGCTTAGAAAGTATTAGACATGTATTATCTCGTTTTGAATATGATCGAAAAGGCAGTTCAAAGACTACGGTACTACCAGATCCAAATGTTGTACAACGCTATCATAGACTAATTTCTCAAATAGATTAATTATGGAAACTCTTACAGCAAAAAATTTAAAAAAACTAAATAGTAAGCGTGGCTTACAATTATTTCTAAGTCATGATGATATGACGGTTCAAAAAGCATTAAAGATTTTGAATCACGAAACACAGTTAGAGCGTTTGCAAGAAGAGCTCATTAAGCTCCAACAATGGGTTGAGGCTGAGGGAGAGAAGTTAGTTGTTATATTTGAGGGCCGAGATGCTGCAGGAAAGGGGGGCGCAATTCGACGTATGACTCAGCACTTGAATCCTAGAGAATTTAATGTTGTAGCACTTCCAAAACCAACAGATGAAGAAAAGACTCAGTGGTATTTTCAACGTTATGTAAAGAACTTACCCAGGAATGGTCAAATCACTTTTTTTGACAGAAGCTGGTACAACCGTGCTGTTGTAGAGCCTGTAAATGGTTTCTGCAGTAATGAAGAATATGACATCTTTATGAATCAGGTCAATAGTTTTGAGAAAATGATTATTGATTCTGGTATTAGAGTGGTAAAATTTTATTTTTCTATTTCTAAAGATGAGCAGTCAGCGCGTTTTGAAGACATAAAATCAAGTCCCGTTAAGAAATGGAAATTTAGTCCAGTTGATAAAACAGCACTTGAGCGCTGGGATGACTATACGTCCTACAAATCAAAAATGTTTGACCAAACTAATACAGAAATTGCACCTTGGATTATTATTAGAGCTAACAAAAAAAGTAGGGCAAGAGTTGATGTTATTGAGAAGCTCCTAGAGATAATTCCCTACACTAGCTAATTTACTGTTTCTGAAACAACTTTTTTCTAATTTATATCCAAGTATATTGTTTAGAAAAAATGTACTTGGCCCAAAAAACGTAAAATTATTTTTCATTGTCTCCAAATCTATAATCTTCACAAATAGTTTAGTGTTTTTAGATGTTTAATTTTATAAGAGAAGCCTTGATTTTTAGGCCGAAGCGAATCAATTAGAATTAACTTGGTTTCCACTTTTGTTTGGAAGATGAAATCATGTAAAGCATGAGGAGATTGAGAGCATAGATATTATTTAAAATAAAATCACTTCAAACTTGAGATAAACTCTTGAACAGAAACAGCCTTCCCCACATTAAATGCGCCTATTTTTGTACGCCTAAGTGCTGTTAGGTGCGCTCCTGAATCTAGTGCTTTTCCAAAGTCATGAGCTAAGGATCGAATGTAAGTCCCTTTACTGCAGGTGACACTAAAATCAACTGTTGTGTCTGTGATAGCTAGAATTTCAAAGTTTTGAATAGTTACTTTCCTAGAGTCAATTTTAACTTCTTCCCCAGCGCGTGCGAATTCATATAAGCGTTTCCCTTCTTTTTTTAAAGCAGAAAAAATTGGTGGAAATTGATCGATTTCCCCGTTGAACTTATTGGTGGTGTTGTGGATCAGCTCAGTCGTTATGTGAGCTGTAGGGAACGTTTGATCTATTGCAGTTTCTAGGTCATAGGAAGGGGTTGTGCCACCTAGCTCCAAGGTGCCTGTATACGTCTTTATTTGCCCTTGGAATGTGTCAATTTGCTTCGTCATTTTACCGGTGCAAATTACTAGAAGTCCCGTAGCCAGCGGATCTAAAGTCCCTGCGTGTCCTACTTTTATCTTCTTTAGATTAAATGTTTGACGAATGTGCCATCGCAATTTATTAACGACCTGAAAAGAGGTCCAATGTAAGGGCTTGTCGACTAACAAGACCTCGCCATTTAAATAGTCTTGAACGGTTTTTATTTTCATTTAAAGAGTTATAAAGAGGGTCAAAATACCGACTACTAAACAGTAGTAGGCGAAATATTTTAATTGACTATTTTTAACAAGTTTAATCATCAGTGTGCATGCAAGTAAACCCACTAAAAATGCAGCTAAAAATCCAGATGACAAACTCCAAAAATTTGCAGCATCGTAATTTAAGTCCCCACTAATAAGGTCCTTGGCAATCTTTCCGAAAATCAACGGAATTACCATTAAAAACGAGAAACGGGCTGCTTTTGACTTGTCATTCCCAAGCAGAACAGAGGTTGATATAGTAGCTCCTGAGCGTGATACTCCAGGAAGCATGGCAACTGCTTGCGACATGCCTATAATCAGCGCATCCCAAAACCCAACTTTCTTTGTTGTTGGCTTGGCGCGATCGGCTAAAAATAATAATAGTGCAGTGACTATTAGCATCGATCCAACCAAAGGTATATTATTTCCAAAAAGAGATTCCAATTGTTTTTCAAACATTAATCCAACAAGTCCAGCAGGCAGGATGGATATGATTATTTTAACAATGAATTGTGTGTCTTCGTTCCATCTAAACTTTAATAGCTGTGAGATGATTAGGACAATATCTTTCCGAAATACAATTAAGGTGCTTAAGGCTGTTGCAAAATGAAGAACAACGGTAAAAATCAAACTCTCTTCAGCAATGGAGTTGTTTCCTAGCAGTGCTTTGCCAATTTCTAAATGTCCACTTGATGAAACAGGCAAGAACTCGGTCAGTCCTTGAACGATGCCAAGTAAGATGCTGTCAAGGATATCCATTTATTTTTTAAAGTCTTTTAGGATTGCAAAAATTTGAATTCCAAACCCTACCAAAATCAAAGTAGGTGCCACCCGAATTCTCCGGATGTTATATATTTCAGGATTAAATACATTTGGGTCATCGAAGCCACCTCCAGCCATTAAAATAAAGCCTAGAGCAATTAGCCCAAGACCTATAAACATCCATTTGTAGTTTTGTGTTCCAAAAATAAAAGTTGATTTTTTATTTTCTTTTCGTTTTTGTTCTCCCATAATTAATTAAAAATAACTGAATTAGTGTCTACTAGATTATTAATAGTAAAGTTGTTCGGTTTTAAGGTTTAAAAAGCGTTGAGTAGCAAAAAAAGTACTCCACCAAGCAATCAAGATACCTGTTAAAAATATTGATGCAAAAAGGAGTCCAATAGATACTTTGTTTTGGATCAGCTGAAACTCAGGGAATGATATGTTCACATAGTACAGGACAATAGCCATCCCTGTAATTGCTATTAAGGAACCTATAATGCCTAGTCGGATACTTCTCCAAATAAACGGTGTGCGAATAAATTTTTTAGTAGCGCCAACCATTTGCATGGTCTTAATAGAAAACCGTTTTGAGTACACTGCAAGACGAATAGAACTGTTGATTAATAAAACCGCAATGGCTGTAAAGATTCCGCTTATGATTAAAATCCACAAACTAAGTCGTTTTACGTTGCTATTCATGAGTGATACAAGGTCTTTATCGTATTTTATGTCTTCTACAAAATTCTTTTTTAGGTTACTTTCTGAGATGCTATCTAAGCGTCTAGTAGTCACGTAACTTGCTTTTAAGTTAACTTGAATCGAGTTTTTTAAAGGGTTGTATCCTATGTCATCCAAAAAGTCTTCACCATATTCAAGCTTCATGAAGTCTGCCGCTGACTCTTTAGAAACAAACTCTGTTTGTTTTATATATTCAGAAAAAGCGAGGCTTTTTTCAAGTTGTTTTATTTCAACGTCTTTAGAACTGTCCTCTAAGTAAATAGTAAGAATAACTTGTTCTTTAAAGTTATCAGAAATAGATTTTGCGTTTAGGACTAATAATCCCAGCGAGCCAAGTAAAAAAAGGACTAGCGCAATGCTAATAACGACTGAAAAATAGGACGAAATTAAGCGGCGTTTTTGATGTTTTTCAAATGATGAACTCATGGTTAATGTCTTACAATTGTAAAAGTATAAAAAAACTTACTTAAAAGGCTAGTATTTCCCTGAAAACAAATTAATATTCCTTTGTGTAGCTGTTTCATTAAACATAGTTTTTTACTTGCTAAATAAAGCGTAAATTTGTGGTTATAATGATGTTGATATGATTTACAATTTCAATGAAATTGAAGCTAAGTGGCAAAAATACTGGTCTGAAAACAAAACGTTTCAGGCCGAAAGTACTTCAAGTAAACCTAAATATTATGTCTTAGACATGTTCCCTTATCCAAGTGGTGCGGGACTTCATGTTGGGCACCCTTTAGGCTATATTGCTTCAGATATTTATGCCCGTTATAAGCGTCATAAGGGATTCAATGTATTACATCCACAAGGCTATGATAGTTTTGGGTTACCCGCAGAGCAGTATGCCATTCAAACGGGGCAACATCCAGCGGTTACGACTGAAGCAAATATAAAAACCTATCGACGTCAACTCGATCAAATGGGCTTTTCTTTTGATTGGTCAAAAGAGGTTCGAACCTCTTCTCCAGAATATTATAAATGGACCCAATGGATTTTCATTCAATTATTTAATTCTTGGTATAATAAATCGACTGATAAAGCAACGCCTATTAGCTCACTTATTCATCTGTTTGCAAGTGAAGGGAATAGTAATGTTCAAGCAGTCTGTAATGACTCTACATTTGCGTTTAGTGCCGACCAGTGGAATGCTTTCCTTCCAAAGCAACAACAAGAAATATTATTACAATATCGATTAACATATTTGGCTGAAACCGAGGTCAACTGGTGTCCAGAATTAGGGACCGTCTTGGCTAATGATGAGATTATTGACGGCGTTTCGGAACGTGGAGGCTACCAAGTAGTTAGGAAAAAAATGACCCAGTGGAGCATGCGAATTTCTGCTTATGCGGAGCGGCTTCTACAAGGGCTCAATACAATTGATTGGACAGATGCCTTGAAAGAAAGTCAGCGAAATTGGATTGGAAAATCTATTGGCGCCTCGGTCTTGTTTAATTTAAAGGATTATGACGCCACTATTGAGGTTTTCACAACCCGTCCAGACACTATTTTTGGTGTTTCTTTTATGACCTTAGCACCAGAGCATGAATTGGTCAATCAGATCACTACAGCTGAACAAAAAGCAGCAGTTGAGGCTTACGTTCTCGCAACTGCCAAGCGAAGTGAGCGTGAGCGAATGGCGGATGTGAAAAGCATATCAGGCGTGTTTACTGGGGCGTATGCCGAACATCCATTTACCAAGGAACCAGTTCCGGTTTGGGTTGGAGATTATGTATTGGCAGGTTATGGAACAGGGGCAGTTATGTCTGTGCCTTGTGGCGACCAAAGAGATTATGACTTTGCTAAACACTTTAACCTCCAAATTCCAAATATATTTGAAGACGCTGACATTAGTGAAGAGGCCTACACAGACAAAGTTAACACGATCATTACAAGTAGTGATTTTTTAACCGGATTGCCCTATAAAGAAGCATTAAAAAAAGCCATTGACGCTTTAGAAGCTCAAAGTCATGGTTTGGGTAAAACTAATTATAGATTAAGAGATGCAGTTTTTTCTAGACAGCGTTACTGGGGAGAACCATTCCCTGTTTACTATATGGACGGAATGCCTCAAATGGTAGCTGCGGAACATTTGCCAATTACGCTCCCAGAGGTTGAGAAATACCTCCCGACTAAGCAAGGAGAGCCGCCTTTGGCAAGGGCTGACATTTGGGCTTGGGATACCGTTAAGAATAAAGTAGTTGAAAATAGCCGAATTGATTATAAATCTATTTTCCCGTTAGAACTAAACACAATGCCTGGATGGGCGGGGAGTTCTTGGTACTTTAACCGCTATATGGATGCTCATAATTCTGATGAATTTGCGAGTTCAGAGGCCTTAAATTACTGGAAAGAAGTAGATTTGTATATTGGAGGAAGTGAGCATGCAACAGGCCATTTGTTGTATGCACGATTTTGGCAAAAATTCTTATTTGATCTAGGTTTTGTTCCTGTTGATGAATTTGCTAAAAAATTGATTAATCAGGGGATGATACTAGGGACTAGTGCGTTTGTGGGAAGAGTTGAAGGTACTAATACTTTCATCTCTGCAGACAAAATTACAGACGAAAAGATTCAGTGGATACATGCAGATGTTTCTTTTGTGAACTCATCGGATGAATTGGATATAGACGCTTTTAAGTCTTGGAGATCAGAGTTTAATACAGCAACGTTTATTGCCGATGACAACCGTCTTTTCAAGGTAAAAAGAGAGGTTGAGAAAATGTCAAAATCTAAATACAATGTTGTCAATCCAGATGCTATTTGCGAGAAATATGGCGCTGACTCCCTTCGTTTATATGAAATGTTTTTAGGGCCACTGGAGCAATATAAGCCATGGAATACTGCCGGTATTACAGGGGTTCATGGGTTTCTGAAAAAACTATGGAAGCTCTATATTAGTGAGGACGGTAGTGTCGTAATTGATTCTGACCCAAGTAAGGATCACTTAAAAACCCTTCATAAAACGATTAAAAAAGTCACTGAAGATATAGAAAACTTTTCGTTCAACACATCGGTGTCTACTTTCATGATTGCCGTGAATGAGTTAGGCGCTAAAAAGTGTACTTCTAAAATAATTCTTGAACCTCTTTTGATTTTAATAGCGCCTTATGCGCCACATATTGCAGAAGAGTTGTGGCAGTATTTAGGACATAAAGAGTCTATCACAACTGCTAAATTTCCGGAGTTTGATGCAAGCCATTTAATTGAAAGCACAAAGGCATACCCTGTTTCTTTTAATGGAAAAACACGTTTTACTATAGAGTTGTCATTAGATTTAAGCAAAGAAGCGATTGAAGAAGCAGTGATGGCCAATGAAAAAACACAAGTACAATTAGCAGGACGCGCTCCTAAAAAAGTAATAGTTGTGCCAGGTAAAATCGTGAATATTGTTGGATAATATAGATAACATCGAAGTTGTAGGGCTTATAGCTGCGAGTTTAACTACGTATGCGTTTTTGCCACAAGTTTATAAAACTTGGAAGACCAAAGATGTCTCGGGATTTTCACTACCAACGTTTTCTTTGTTTTTTATAGGCATTATATTTTGGTTAGTTTACGGGATCTATTTGGAGAGTTTGTCCATGATATTCGCAAATACAATCACTCTAATATCCTCTTTTACTCTTTTAGTCTTTATCTTTAAATACAGAAAACGTTAGTTTTTTTTAGATTCTAGGATTTCTTATGGCTAGATTTTAATTTGCCGATCAATCTGTTGATCTAATGAAATAAATGTTTCTGTTCGTGACACGCCAGAAATAGTTTGAATTTCTTTATTTAAAACAGACATTAGGTGCTCGTTATCTTTGCAGAGAATTTTAATTAGGACGCTCCAATTTCCGGTTGTATAATGGCATTCTAGCACTTCTGGAATTCTTTTGAGTTGTTTGACGGCATCAGAATTACTTTTGGCTTTATCAAGAAATACACCTACAAATGCCATAGTGGTGTAGCCGAGTGCTTTGGGGTTTATTATAAATTTAGAGCCTGCGATAAGACCTGAGCTTTCTAGTTTTCTTAGTCTTTGGTGAATTGCAGCGCCAGAAATACCCACGGCTCTTGCAATTTCTAAAACGGGAGTTCGGGCGTCCTTCATTAAGGCTCTTAAAATGGTTTTATCAATACCATCTATTTCAGTTTTTTTGCTCAATAGTGCTTAATTTAATGGGTTTACGAATTAATAGTGTTAAACATGTATCAATTCATAACTAAATTATATATTTAATGGGTTATATCCAAGGTATTTCACTTCTTTTTCTTTAAATATGACACCGAAACTCTCTAGTTCGCTTAATATGGGTTTGTATATATCTTTATTTGTTGGGATTTGAACCCCATATCTTTTAATTTTATTGTTTAGTATAGCTAATGTTGCAATTCCGACCGGTAAACCTACTGTTTTGGCCATCGCGGTAAATGTTTGATCATCTCCAGTACAAACCATGGTAGCATCAATTTGATGTTTTTCTCCGTTTAACTCATACCCAAACTTATGATACATTACGATCATATCTTGATCTTTAGGTTTTAAGCTCCAGCTGTCTAAAAGTATTTTTTGTAGAATTTGAGCTGGAGATGCATTTTTTAATGTTACTTTTTTTTCAGCATTAAAAACATCTAATTCTTCTAGTTTCTCCCACAAGATATCATCTTGGTCTATTTTAAGTTTATATCTTAGTTTTAATTCAACTGAGTCTGTAGGGCTGTAAGGCAGAAATGAATTAATGAAGTCACGATAGCTCATATTTTCGCTATCTGCTATTTTATAGCTATCATCAGTTAGACCTAAGATTACAAAGATTTGCCATGCTCTACCAAATCCAACTCGTCTAATTGTACCTCTATAGAGTGTTTTTATAGTATCCAATCCATAAATCTCTTTGTATTTTAGGGAGTCGCGATTGGCATATGCTTCAAACCGTCCATATCCATCAACCTCCAGAAACTCAGTTCTTCTAAATAGACGGTGGTAGGGAATGTATTTAAACCTACCCTCTTGAAGGAATTTCGCAGCACCGCCTTGGCCTGCCAAAACAACATTGCGTGGGTTCCATGTAAACTTATAGTTCCAAAGGTTAGTGTCGCTTTCAGGAGCCATTAGTCCGCCTGTAAAAGATTCAAACAATAAAATTTTACCTCCCGATTCACGAATGCGATCAATGACCTGCATTGCACTCATGTGGTCAATCCCTGGATCGACTCCAATCTCATTTAAAAATACTAGATTTTTAAACTTTGCTTCTTCATCCAGAGCTTGCATTTCTTTGCTAACATAAGATGCTGTCACCATGTGTTTTCCAAGCGATAAACAGTCTTTTGCTACCTCTATATGAAATCTAGCAGGCAACATTGACACCACAATATCAGCACTTTTAATAGCCTTCTTACGGGCTTCTTCTTCAAATATGTTTAGTTTTAATGTATGAGCATTTGGATTATTTATAATCCATTTTTCAGCATTTGATAGGTCCAAATCTCCAATGGTTATGTCTAGTTTTTCAGAAATGGATTTATCTAAAAAATATCTTACAAGGAAAGAAGCCGATTTACCAGCTCCAATGATTAAAATTTTACGCATATTTATTAGAGATTCTTATTTTTATTGTTAGTTTGTGTACTAATGTAGTAAATTGAGCACTTTATATTTATATATGGAACGGAAAATAATTTTATTGGCCAGTATTACTGGTGGGCTTGCTGTAATTCTTGGGGCTTTTGCGGCCCATGGCCTTAAACCGGTTCTTAGTGACTCCGCAATGGATAGTTTAGGTACTGGAATTCGCTATCAGATGTACCATGCTTTTTTACTGTTTTACATTGCTTCTACAAATCGTTTAACTAGCAAACAACAGTCCCTTTTATTTAAGTTAATTCTTGTGGGTGTTTTGCTGTTTTCTGGATCTATTTATTTATTGGCTACTAACGACTTGACCACATTTGAATTTAAATTCATTGGGTTTATTACTCCCTTAGGAGGCTTGTTTCTCATTAGTGCTTGGATTAGTTTGTTTGTATATAACTTAAGAAATAAAAGTTAAATACGGTCGTCTTAATTTTAATCAATACTTTTGTAATGTAAATCAAATTATCACAAAATGTTATATCCTGGTTCAGTTACGAAAACGATTTCGTTAAATCCCTATTCTATAAGTTCAAAAAAAGTTAATTATCAGCTATCAGCAACTGAATTGCATGAGTGCGTAGTTAATAACAAACAGGGTGTAGAAACCAAAACAGGAGCCTTGGCAATACGAACAGGGGAGTTTACTGGCCGTTCTCCAAAAGATCGTTTTATTGTAAAAGACACAATTACTAAAGACCGTGTTTGGTGGGGGGATGTTAACATCCCATTTTCTATTGAGAACTTTGATTTGCTCTACGATAAAGTCACTGCTTATCTAAGTCATAAAGAATTATTTGTAAGAGATTCTTATGCGTGCTCAGACCCTAGATATCGAACTAATATTCGTGTAATTAACGAACATCCATGGAGTAATTATTTTGCATATAATATGTTTCTAAGGCCAACAGACTCCGAATTAGAAGGCTTCGAGCCTGAATGGACAGTGATCAATGCCCCTGGGTTCAAGGCAGACCCAGAATTAGATGCTACGCGTCAGCATAACTTTGCCATTTTAAACTTTACTAAGAAGATAGCTCTTATTGGAGGGACTGGCTATACAGGAGAAATTAAAAAAGGTATATTTTCGGCGCTAAATTTTATACTTCCTGTTTTCAAAAACACCCTTCCAATGCACTGTAGTGCCAATGTAGGGCCAGAAGGGGATACTGCCATATTTTTTGGCCTTTCAGGGACTGGAAAAACCACTTTATCTACGGATAAAACACGCCAACTAATTGGTGATGATGAGCATGGTTGGACTGCTGAAAACACTATCTTTAATTTTGAAGGCGGCTGTTATGCTAAGGTCATTAATTTATCGAATAGTAGTGAACCAGAAATTTTTTCAGCCATCAAAAAAGGAGCTATTCTTGAAAATGTGATTATAGATGTTCACGGAGAGGTAGACTACTCGGATACATCTATTACTCCAAATACTCGTGTTAGTTATCCCCTTGATTTTATCGAAAACATTCAGCCAAATTCTATAGGAGAAAATCCTAAAAATATATTCTTTCTTACTGCTGATGCTTTTGGGGTTCTTCCTCCAATATCAAAGTTAAATCCAGGTCAAGCGGCGTATCATTTTATATCTGGGTATACAGCTAAAGTTGCCGGGACCGAAGCAGGTGTTACCGAACCGGTACCTAGTTTTTCTGCTTGTTTTGGGGCTCCTTTTATGCCCTTACATCCAACAAAATACGCAGAAATGTTAAGTGCTAAAATGAAGTCCTCCGGCGTTAATGTTTGGCTAGTTAATACAGGCTGGACTGGAGGCCCTTATGGTATAGGGACTCGCATGAAGTTGTCGTATACACGGGCGATGATTAATGCTGCTATAGATGGGTCATTAGAAGCTACCAATAAGGACAACTACCATATTCATTCTGTATTTGGAGTCTTTCAGCCGAGGGTGTGCCCCAATGTACCCACAGAATTTTTGAGTCCACGCAAGACATGGAAAAATGATAAAGCATTTTATGAAACAGCTTATAAATTAGCAAAATCTTTCAGTGATAACTTCAAAAAGTTTGAAAGTTATGCCAACACAGAAATATTAGACGGCGGACCAAAATCTGTTTAGTCTTTTTGTAATAGTTTACGCAGGGTTGTGTTTAAAAAATAAAAAATTGTAATTTTATAGTCTCATACGATTCTATGAAGTATTTGTTTATTTTGATGTTTTTTGGTTCTTTTTTTTCATGTAATTATTTTGAGAAAAAGAAGCTAAACTCTGAAACTATTTTAATTGAAGAATTAAAAACGTTTAAGTGGAATGAACTAGATCGTTACCCAACTTTCGAAACCTGTGATGCCTCTATTGATTTTCAAGAAACCAAAAGCTGTTTTGAGCAAACGGTCGTGATGCATATTTCTAATTATTTCCAAGCTAATGAGTTGGTAGTGAATCAAAAGGTAAGTGACACTATTTTGATGGATTTTTTAGTCACAAATATAGGAAATATTAATATTTCCTATATTCAATCACAAGCATTAACACAAGATCAAATCCCACACTTAGATTCCATTATTGGTAATAGCTTGGCAAGTTTACCAAAGCTTTATCCCGCAATTAAAAGGAGTCAGCAAGTTCAGGCGGCCTTTCAGATTCCACTAATATTAGTTGTAAAATAATGGCTGAAGATAAAATCATATTAGGTATAGACCCCGGAACTACCATCATGGGATTTGGGCTAATTAAAGTGACAGGTAAGTCTATGCAGTTTTTACAATTGAATGAGTTATTACTTCAAAAATATGATGACCATTATCTAAAACTTAAACTGATCTTTGAGCGTACCATAGAACTAATCGACACATATCATCCTGATGAAATTGCGATTGAGGCCCCATTTTTTGGAAAAAATGTGCAGAGTATGCTAAAGCTCGGAAGGGCACAGGGTGTTGCTATGGCAGCAGGGCTTTCTAGAGAAATTCCAATAACTGAGTATGCGCCTAAAAAAATTAAAATGGCAATTACAGGCAATGGAAATGCCAGTAAAGAGCAAGTAGCTAAAATGCTCCAAAGCCTTTTAGACTTAAAAGAGCTTCCTAAAAATCTCGACTCAACTGACGGATTAGCGGCTGCTGTTTGTCATTTTTATAACAGAGGTAAAGTCACAGGAGGTAAAAGTTACTCAGGCTGGGGTGCTTTTGTAAAGCAAAATGAAAGTCGCGTTAAAAAGTAATATTCCCAGAGATTCGTATTAAAATTAATCTCATCGATCACTAAGTCAAACCGTTCAATATTTATTAGGTGTTAAGCCTTTACTTTAATCAAAAATCATACACTAGTGTCAGGCATCTATATTCATATACCATTTTGTAAAAAAGCATGTCACTATTGTAACTTTCACTTTTCTACAAATCAAAACTCAAAATTGTCTTTTATTAAAGCGGTTTGTCAAGAGCTTAAGCTTCGGAGTTATGAATATTCCACTAATGAAATTCAAACTATTTACTTTGGAGGTGGAACGCCAACTGTTTTAGAAGTTTCCGAATTATCAATAATCCTTGATGTTATTTATGATATTTACAATGTTTCTATTAACCCTGAAGTCACATTAGAAGCCAATCCAGATGATCTAGATTCAGACACCATAATAGCTCTCTCAAAAACTCGTATTAATCGACTGAGTATTGGGATACAATCCTTTCATGATTCGGATTTAGTATCCATGAATCGAGCTCACGATTCCGAGGAGGCTAAACAATGTTTAAAAATTGCTGCTTCATATTTTGATAATATCACGATTGATTTAATGTACGGAATGCCCGCCATGACAGTTGAACTTTGGAGTCATAATTTACAAACTGCTTTCAGTTTTGGAGTCAAACACCTATCCTGCTACGCTATGACGGTGGAGCCCCAAACAGTATTAGAGCATTTCATCAAAAAGGGATGCCATCCACCCATGGATGATGAGTTAGCGGCACAGCATTTTAAAGTTCTAATCGAGGAAACCTCACAACAAGGTCTAATTCACTACGAAACTTGTAGCTTTGGAAGCCCTGGGTATTTCTCTAAACATAATACTAGTTACTGGCTGGGGAAGCCTTATTTAGGGGTCGGTCCATCAGCGCATTCCTTTGACGGAAAAAAAAGAAGCTGGAATATAGCAAACAACTCTAAGTATATCAAATCCATAGAAGCCTCCGTCTTGCCTTCTGAGTCAGAAATTCTGTCCATTGAAAATAGATTTAACGAATATGTAATGACGGGATTACGAACTATATGGGGTGTCTCTCTCCAAAAAATAGAAACTGAATACGGGATTAAAATTAAAAATCAGCTTCTTGAAAACGCTAAGAAATTAGTAGCATCAGATTTTCTTGTGATTGAAGACCAGCATTTAAAAATTACGACTATCGGCAAATTTCTTTCTGACGGAATTGCCTCCGAATTATTTTTAGTCTAACCAAATTTATTAAATTTACACAAAGTATATTCTATGAAAGCAGTGATTCACGTGAACAGTCGAACGTACACCATATACATCGACCAACCTTTAGATATATCAATTCCGTTAAGAGCGTCCAAAGACAATGTGAATGCGTGGTATTTACCACCGCCTAAAATATATCCCACAGTGGTCGAAGAGGGAGTTGTTAGTGTTAATGAAGGTGCTGCCGTTAATTTTAACACGATCGAGTTTAATCCGCATGCGCATGGAACACATACAGAATGTGTCGGCCATATCACAAAAGAAGTCCATACTATAAATGACTGTTTAACACAGTTTTTATTTGTAGCGGAAGTTATCACCATTGTACCTGAGTTGTTTAATGGAGACTTTATTGTTTCCGAAAAGCAACTTCGTTATGCGATAGGTAATAAAAAAAGAGAAGCAATTATCATTAGAACACTTCCCAATACAAAAGATAAATTAAGTAAGCAATATTCAAACACTAACCCCACTTATTTAACGGAATCTGCGGCTATTTATTTAAGAGAAAAAGGAGTAAAGCATTTACTAATAGATACGCCTAGTGTGGATAAAGAAAATGATGAGGGACAATTGTTAGCGCATAAAGCATTTTGGAATTTAGGTGGTCAAATCCGATTGGATGCGACCATCACGGAACTTATTTTTGTTCCAAATTCGGTAAAAGATGGGAAGTATATTTTAAATATTTTGATAGCTCCATTTGAAAATGATGCGTCCCCTAGCAAGCCTATCTTATATAAATTATATAACAAGGAGCTCCCAAACCAAAAATGATTACAATCGACAAAATCCAATCTTTTTGTTTGACAAAAGACCTAAGCTCTGAAGAATTTCCGTTTGACAACACCACGCTTGTTTTTAAGGTGCTAGGAAAAGTGTTTGCGGTCTGCCCTCTTGAAGATTGGGAATCAGGGACTCCCTCTATTACTTTAAAATGCGATCCGAACTACGCCCTAGAATTACGAAACAGTTATGATGCAATCCGTCCAGGGTTTCATTCAAATAAAAAACATTGGAACACCATATATTTAAGTACCGCTGGGTTTTCTCCAGAATTCATTTTTGAACTCATCGACCATAGCTATTCCATGGTGGTTCAAAACATGCCAAAAAAGTTAAAAACACAATTGATTAATCACAAATAATTTAAAATTTGAATGAAGTCACTTTTATTAATATTTAGTCTTAACTTTTTAGTTTCAGTGTCCGCACAAAGCCCTTTAGATATTGTAAATTCGGTCGACTTAAACTCTATGTCCCTAACACTTCAAGAATTTACAGGAGAAACAGAAACAATAGTAGGAGGAGAATCGGTTACAATATTGAGCAGAAATCAGGCTACTAATGACCTTGCAGCAGATTATTTGGCTGAACGATTTAGTGCAATGAATAATCTGACGGTTAACGATCAGCCCTTTAACGCTAACGGTCGAAATATAGTTGCCACCCAGCTAGGTCAAACGAACCCAAGTGGTATTTATATTATTTGCGCACACTATGATTCGGTAGCCGATTATTGTGCTGATGACAATGCTTCAGGAGTTGCTGCAATTTTGGAAATTGCTAGGATTTTGTCGACTCAATGTATGGAAAACACCTTAGTATATGCCTTATGGGACGAAGAAGAGATAGGCCTTTTAGGTGCGGAACATTACGCGACTTTAGCTCAGACGAATGGTGAAACTATTTTAGGGGTTCTAAATATTGATATGATGGGGTATGATGGTGACAATGATAATGGTTTTGATATAGACGTGCGGCCAATAGCCAATTCTATAGCGATTAAAGACGATCTATTAAGTCTTTTGACAGAACATGAATTTAATTTAAATGCAAATGTTGTCAATCCAGGAACTCCAGATAGTGATCACGCTAAATTTTGGAATCAAGGATACTCTGCCGTTTTAGTTGGAGAATCTTGGGCCAACAACGATCAAACTCCTTACTATCATTCTTCAGGCGACAGAGTGAATACATTGAATATGCCGTATTATCATGAGTTATCAAAATTAATAATGTCGTATATGGTTTTTAAAGGAGGCTTAGTGTCTATTGATAACACAGTAGCCACAACTGGTACACAATTAACATCAAACTCTGAAAACGGAACCTATCAATGGTTTGATTGCGACACGAATCTTCCTTTAGTAGGACAAGTCAATCAGTCATTTGCACCTGAAGTTGAGGGTCGTTATTCAGTAGAGATTACGCTAGGCTCTTGTAGTGAATTTAGTGCTTGTTTAGATTTCACTACTCTAGGAGTTGAAGAATTAAATCCATTAGAGAAGGTGAAAATTCACCCAAATCCTGCCATGTCAATATTAAATATTGAATACCCATTCACGAAGGATTTGACCGTATATTTATTTTCAATTGAAGGTAAAAATCTAATTGAAAAACCGATTTCTAAAAAGCTTACTAAACTTGATATTAGCAAGTTTTCAAATGGGATCTATTTAATACAGCTAACTCAAGGTCAAAACATTTTTTCACAGCAAATTGTAATTGATAAATAGAACGCTTTTGTTTTATTTAAATCAGGTGTTGCATTATATTTTAGATTGAAGTTCTGTGAAGTATTTATAAAATAGTGGAATCGTCTCTATACCCTTAAAATAATTAAAAAGACCAAAATGTTCGTTAGGGGAGTGAATCGCATCACTATCCAGACCGAAACCCATTAAAATGGTCTTGCTTTTTAATTCTTTTTCAAATAAAGCCACAATAGGTATACTTCCACCGCCTCTTTGAGGAATTGGCGATTTTCCAAATGTATCTTTGTAGGCCATTGAAGCGGCTTTGTATCCAATATTGTCTATGGGCGTTACATAACCTTGTCCGCCATGATGTGGCGTTACTTTGATCGTCACGCCTTCAGGGGCAATGCTTTCAAAATGACTTTTAAAAAGGGAAGTGATCTCATGACAGTCCTGGTTAGGTACTAAACGCATGGAAATTTTAGCATAGGCCTTACTCGCAATAACCGTTTTGGCTCCTTCGCCTATATAGCCACCCCAGATCCCATTAACATCCAAGGTTGGACGAATTGAATTTCGTTCGTTTGTAGTGTATCCTTTTTCTCCGTAGACCGCATTAATTTTTAAAGCGTCTTTATATGCTTCTATTAAAAAGGGAGCTTTAGCCATTTCTTCACGCTCCTGATATGATAAGTCTTCAACCTTATCATAAAACCCGGGAATCGTTATGTGGTTATTTTCATCATGAAGTGATGCAATCATTTTTGCTAAAACATTAATTGGGTTCGCTACGGCTCCCCCATAAATACCTGAATGCAAGTCTCTATTTGGTCCAGTCACCTCTACTTCTACATAACTCAAACCTCTTAGACCTGTGGTAATTGAAGGTGTGTCTTTTGCTATCATGCCTGTATCAGAAATTAGGATGACATCATTTTTTAGTTTTGTAGTATTGTTTTTTACAAAATCAGCCAAGTTATCACTACCCACTTCTTCTTCACCTTCAATCATAAACTTAACATTACATGGCAGCTGGCCTGTAGAGGTCATAAACTCTAGTGCTTTGACATGCATATACATTTGTCCTTTATCATCACAAGCGCCTCGAGCAAAAATGGCACCTTCAGGGTGTAAATCGGTTTTTTTAATAATTGGCTCAAACGCTGGAGCATCCCAAAGATCAATCGGATCTGCGGGTTGTACATCGTAATGACCATAAACTAAAATAGTTGGGAGGCTTGGGTCGATTAATTTCTCGCCATAAACAATAGGAAACCCTTTAGTTTGACAAATCTCTACCGAATCACAGCCGGCAGTTTTTAAGCTAGAAGCAACGAAATCGGCGGCCTTAAAAACATCTTTACTATAGGCCGAGTCGGCGCTAACAGAAGGAATTTTTAGCAGTTCGAATAGCTCATTGATGAAACGGTCTTTATTAGTATCTAGGTAAGGGTTAAGTGAATTCATGATTTGAAAATTTGTGAGTGTAAATTTACAAAAATACTGCCAAATAAATTTCTGTAAGTACTATTTGTATTTATAAACTATTGTTTATATTTGCGTCCCTATTAAAAGAATGTTTAGCGGGCGTGGTGGAATTGGTAGACACGCTAGACTTAGGATCTAGTGCCGCGAGGTGTGGGAGTTCGAGTCTCCCCGCCCGCACTAAACAAAAATGAAGCTTCTCAAAATGAGAGGCTTTTTTTTTATACTTTTATCAAGTGAATAAATACGACGTTTTAATTGTAGGTGGAGGTGCAGCAGGTTTTTTTGCAGCGATCAATACAGCTATTCTAAATCCAAATCTTAAAATAGCTATTTTAGAACGTGGGTCCAACGTGTTGTCGAAGGTTAAAATCTCGGGTGGTGGTCGTTGCAATGTGACCCATGCAGAATTTAGTCCACAAGAACTGGTTCTAAATTATCCAAGAGGAGAAAAAGAATTACGGGGTCCATTTCACACCTATATGACAGGCGATACAATGGCTTGGTTTGAAGAGAGGGATGTGCGCTTGAAAATCGAAGAGGATGGCCGAGTTTTTCCAGAGTCAAACTCATCTCAAACAATTATAGATTGTTTTTTAGAAGAGGTGAAAAAATATAAAATAAAGGTTTTATTAAACCATTCGGTTCAAGGCCTTAACTATGAAAATGATTATTGGAAGTTAGAAACAACCAAAGGGGTTTTTACAGCAGCTAAACTCTTAGTTGCTACTGGAAGTAACCCTAAGGTTTGGAAGCTATTAGAGACTTTGGGGCATGAGGTGGTTTCTCCAGTACCATCATTATTTACATTTAACATCAAAGATCAGCGCCTTAAAACAATTCCTGGACTGGTCGCAAATGATGTCCATATTTCTGTTGTGGGTAGTCATTTGGAATCTGAAGGTCCTTTATTAGTCACACATGCGGGCTTAAGTGCTCCATCAATTCTTAAACTGTCGGCTTATGGCGCTATAGAATTAGCTGAAAAAAAATATAAATTTCAAATTCAAGTTAATTTCGTCAAGAAAACACTGTTGGACTGTGTAGCGCAACTGTTGGAAACAAAAAAAGAATCACCTAAAAAAACAATCTTAAAATCGACTCAATTTAAATTACCCAAAAGGTTATGGGAACAGTTGGTGTTAGCCTCTGAAATTCAAGCGGATCTTCGATGGGCAGATGTGAATAAAGATAAAATCCAAGCGCTTGCATGTCAATTAACGCAAGCCGTTTTTAACGTTGACGGAAAAAGCACATTCAAAGAGGAGTTTGTAACAGCGGGCGGGGTTGAGCTTAGAGGAGTTAACTTTAAGAATTTTGAAAGTAAGCATTATAAGAATTTATTTTTTGCTGGCGAAGTCCTCAATATAGATGCCGTTACTGGAGGCTTTAACTTTCAAAATGCTTGGACCAGTGCTTTTATTGCCGCACAACAGCTGTCAAAATAACAAATAAATAAAGGGAAGTTAGTATCTTTGTTTTTCATGCCAATTTTATGATAGTATCTGAATTTATTCCAAAGCCTTACAAATCTCTTTTAGACAGCGGCTCCGTTGCTTACAGTTCTCCTAGTAATATTGCTTTGGTGAAGTATTGGGGGAAAAAGGCCCACCAAATCCCTGCCAACCCTTCAATTAGTTTTACACTAAATAATTGCAAAACGCTCACAACGATTAAGTTTAAGAAAAAGACAACTAAAGGTTTTTCTTTTGAGGTTTATTTAGAAGGAGTTATTCAAAAGGAGTTTAAGCCCAAAATAAAACAGTTTTTTCAACGAATTGAAGTTTATTTACCTTTTTTAAGTGCGTATCATTTTACGATTGAGACTTCAAACACATTTCCGCATAGTTCTGGAATAGCTTCTTCAGCATCTGGCATGAGTGCTTTGGCGTTGTGCTTAGTCCAGTTAGAACAAAGCTTAAACCAAGAAACGACGAAGACATTTTTTAATAGAAAAGCCTCTTTTCTAGCACGACTGGGGTCTGGAAGCGCCTGTAGAAGTATTGAAGGACCTCTTATTGTGTGGGGAACACATGCTAATATTATTGGTAGCTCGGATTTGGTTGGGATTAAGTACCCCTATGAAGTCCACCCAAACTTTAGCAACTTTTGCGATACAATTCTTTTAGTTGATAAAGGCGAAAAGCAAGTTAGTAGCACAGTTGGTCATGATTTGATGCATGGGCATCCCTTTTCTGAACAACGTTTTGCACAAGCACACACCAACATGGACGCGCTTATTGAAGTTTTAAAAACAGGTGATTTAACTGCATTTATTAACATAGTGGAAAGAGAGGCTCTCACCCTTCATTCAATGATGATGAGTAGTGATCCTTATTTTATTTTGATGAAACCAAATACTTTAGAAATTATTAATAAAATATGGACATTTAGGATAAAAACAGGCCTTTGTATTTGTTTTACTTTAGATGCAGGAGCCAATGTACATGTTTTGTTTCCAGAAAATGAAGCAAATGAAATCCGAGAATTTATCAAAACAAGCTTGGTTATGCACTGTCAAAACGATCAATTTATTGAAGACATCTTAGGGGAGGGTGCACAATCAATAAAAATTTAATGTATCTTTGAACTCAGGTTTATAATAAACGTATCAATATTAATTCACACCAATGAAAGGACCTCTTTTTTATTCTAAAATTCTACTCTTTGGAGAGTATGGAATCATAAAAGACTCTAAAGGACTTTCAATCCCATACAGTTTTTATAAGGGTGCTTTAAAAACGGATCAAGACCCAAATCATTCTGCAATAGAATCCAACCTAAACCTAAAGAAGTTTATTCAATATTTGGCGACATTAGATGCATCATTAGTAACTTTTAATTCAGACCAATTACAGAAGGATGTCAATGAAGGAATGTATTTTGATTCCTCTATCCCCCAAGGTTACGGAGTTGGAAGTAGTGGAGCACTTGTTGCGGCTATTTATGATAAATACGCCAACGATAAAATCACAGTACTAGAAAATTTAACACGCGAAAAGTTACTTAAACTTAAAGCTGTTTTCTCTGAAATGGAATCTTTCTTTCACGGGAAGTCATCTGGATTAGATCCATTAAATAGTTACCTAAGTATTCCGATCCTTATAAACTCACAATACAATATAGAAGCGACAGGGATCCCATCTCAAAACACTAATGGGAAAGGTGCTGTGTTTTTATTAGATAGTGGCATCATAGGAGAAACGGCTCCAATGGTGGGTATTTTCATGGAAAAGATGAAGCAAGAAGGATTTAGGTCGATGCTGAAAAATCAATTCATTAAACATACTGATGCGTGTGTTGAGGATTTCTTGAAAGGAGATGTAAAATCACTTTTCTCAAACACAAAACAACTCTCTAAGGTAGTTTTGAACCATTTTAAGCCCATGATACCAAAGCAATTCCATTCCATATGGAAAAAAGGTATAGATACAAATGACTATTACCTCAAGCTTTGTGGCTCTGGCGGTGGCGGTTATATTTTAGGGTTTACGGAAGATCTTGAAACAGCACAAAAGTCCCTAGCAGATTATAAGCTAGAAGTCGTTTATAATTTCTAAACTCTCATTATGTTTACGAAAGCCCAAAAACAACTAATACTAAAGCTTTTTAGTATGTTTGTCGTCGTGAGGGGCTTCAACCTTGCTATGATAGTCGTTGCACAGTACATCACGGCTATTTTTATAATGGCACCCAATCAATCTCTTTCAGAAGTTTTATTGGACCGTACTCTTTTTGCATTAATACTAGCGTCTGTAGCGGCCATTGCATCTGGCTATATCATAAATAATTTTTATGACAGTGAAAAAGACAGTATCAATCGGCCCCAACAAGTTAGCGTTGAGAAAATGGTGAGTCAAAACACTAAGTTGATCCTCTATTTTATATTAAATATTTCGGTCATAATTGCCGCTAGTTACGTGTCTTTCCGTGCCGTACTGTTCTTTTCAGTATACATATTTGCCATCTGGTTTTATTCTCACAAAATAAAAAAAAGACCAGTGGTAGGGAATTTAACATCAGCGATCTTAACGATCACCCCATTTTTCGCTATTTTTTTATATTACAAAAACTTCAGTAGTCTAATATTTGTATTTGGCTTCTACCTTTTTCTTGTTTTATCTATGCGAGAATTAATAAAAGACCTACAGAACTTAAAAGGAGATTTATTGCAAAATTATAAAACAATTCCAGTCGTATATGGAGAAAAGTATGCAAAACTCATGATTATAGTTCTGGTTGTTTGTAATGTTTCTGTAACTATTTTTCTATTAAAATCATATGCTTTAGAACGAATGGATTATTTCTTTTACACAAGTATCAGTTTGCTTTTTGTCGTATTATTACTGCTACCAAAGGCTCAAAGTCGTCAGCAATATTCACGGATTCATATTCTACTAAAGTTACTTGTCTTGTTAGGTGTTTTTAGCATAGTGTTACTAAATCCAAGCCTTATTTTATCTAAAATATTATAAACAGAAAACAATACGCATTGCTTTTGAATGCGTTACATTTGCAAAAAATTAATCATGTCAAAAGCGAATAACCATTCAGACAAACGTGTTGGAAAATCCAAGCCCTCAAAGTTAAAGGCGCCAGAAACTTCGTATTCAAAGAAAAGACCAACTCCCTCTAAACCTAAGTCGAAAGCTTCTTCAAACACAGATGAGATTCGTTTAAATAAATATATTGCCAACTCTGGAATGTGTTCACGCCGTGAGGCAGATATGCACATCAGTATTGGAAGTGTTATGGTTAATGGGAAAGTGGTAACCGAGATGGGTTATAAAGTTCTTTTAGATGACGAGGTTCGTTTTGATGGAGCTCGAATTAACCCAGAGAAAAAAGTCTATGTTTTACTCAACAAGCCGAAGGGGTTCGCCACCACAACGAGTGAAGGTAAAGGACGAACGGTTATGGACTTAGTGGCAAACTCAACTACTGCCAAAATTAGACCTATTGGACGTCTAGGAAGAAACTCTTTAGGATTGATTTTATTTACTAATGATGAGCAAATGCATGCTAAATTTACCAATTCTAAACATGGTGTCGTTCGTTTGTTTCATATGGAATTGGACAAGCCTCTTAAATTTGAGCATTTAAAAAGCATTCAAGAAGGTTTTAAGTATGAAGGAAAATTAGTTTCAGTTGAAGCTATTAGTTTTATTGACGGGGCTCCAAAAAATGAAATCGGACTTCAAATCAAAAATACCGGTAATACAATCTTACGTAAAATTTTTGATCACTTTAATTATGAAATTGTTAAAATGGATTGTGTAACTATTGGGCCACTTTCAAAAAAAGACCTTCCAAGAGGGCATTGGAAACACCTTTCAGATCAAGAAGTTAGTAATTTAATGATGCTTTAATTTTTTCTTAGAATAAATTTCCCACATAAGCATTACAAAAACAGGTATATACTCCAGACTCAGCCATAGGCTAGATTCTTTAACGTTAAACTCACCATAAGCAAAGTAGCTAAAGATCAGGGTATAACTCCATAATATTATAAACCTATAGTTTGTGAATATGGAGAGTAGTAATAAGTTAGTGATGTACCAGGGATGTACAGTAGTTGAAATAAAATAATAGCCACTTAAGACCCAAAAAATCATTAGTAAAAGCGCTTTGGTTTCCTTCTTTTTCTGAAGCAGTTGATAGCTCGTTTGAATTACGAAAACACAGGTTACGACAGCCCCCATACTGTTTATCAGATTTAGGTTCTTTATTCCAGCTAAGGCCCATTTTAAAAAGTAGTAAATACTCGCATTGAATTCAAAATTTGAAAACCAGAGTCCAATAGTAGCACTGTAGTTTTCAAAGAATTCAAAACTAAAAAAAGGCAGAAAAAGGATTATAAAAACGCCGCAGGTAATAATATAAAACCTAATGCTTTTTTTCCAGCCTAATTTATTTAGAAAAAGAGGTAGACTCAAAACAGGTACAAGCTTTACACCAATTGATAAAGCCATTGCAATGGCGGCTGTATGCCATTTGTTGGAGTGAATAAAATAGAGAGCTATGATAAAAAAACACAGCATGAGCCCTTCAAAGTGAAGGTTTCCAGTCAGTTCAATAATTACTAATGGATTTAAGATAAACCAATAAATAGAACGCGTCGGTAGCTTAAGTTTCTTAAGTAGTTTTTTTCCGTAAACAAGAATTCCTAAGTCAGCAATAATTAAAATAACACGTAGTACCACAACAGATCCTAAAATACTCTGTTTAGAAATAAGTGAAGCGATAATAAAGGGTATCTGGTGTATTGGAGGATAGTTGGAGAAATGTTTGGCACTTAAGGAGCCCATGCCTTGATGAAGTGTATTCATTTCAGGAAACAGCTCAGGCAATGACCCTAACAATTCATTAGGGGTATACAAATATGGGTTTAGCCCTTCTAAAATAAGCTGTCCATCCCATATAAACCGATAGAAGTCCTGAGATAGATTAGGGAGTGTGAATATAAAGAGTAGGCGGTATAAAACGGCAAAAGCGGTTAGCCAATTATCATGGACATTTGAATGTTTTAAAACAAAATAGTATCCACCAAAAAGTACGGAATATACTAGTAGTAGTTTACTGTATTCAAAACGCGCTAAGTCATAGCCCCATATGAAATACAATATCGCACTTAAGCCACCAATAACCGCAGCGGTATTTTTTGAATTTAAAATTGACCTATTGAATTCCACAAGTCAGTGTAAGTGTTAGATTTTAGATGAAAGTGACTTAAAGAAAACAAATCCAAACCCTAGAAATAACATTAAATGGAAAGGGAATAAGCCAAAGTCTCCTCCTTGGTCTCCAACGATAAAAGCGCTGTACATTCCAAAAGCAAAGTAGAGCATTAGGAGGCCTTCAAATATGACATTTACTGAAATATTTTTCTTCAAATATTTGTTTTTCTTCCAGCTATCTGACAGTGTGTTAATATTGAATTTTGGAGTGCGAACAAAGTCACTTCGCTTTCCAAAATGTCCTTCTAAAACAGCAATAGAGTTGTGCAGTGAAAACCCCATGGCAATTGAGAAAAAGGTAAAAAACAACCCCAGATATTTAATAAAACTTTTTAGACCTGAGCCGTTTGATTTCTTGTACATGAACCAGTAACATATAAAAAATATAAGAGTACTTATGACAAAGAAACTCATGACGTAAAAGTACATTTTTAAATGTTCATATTCGTTTTTGATATACAACATAGGTATGCTTAGTATTCCTACAATTAACACATTTAAAAACATAGTACTGTTTAGTAAGTGCAGTATACTATGTATTTTTGTTTTTAAAGAAATGTTCTTACTTTTCAAAACACGCCACATCATTTTTTGAAAGTTTTCAGCACCTCCTTTATTCCATCTAAATTGTTGAGACCTAGCTGCACTAATAGCTACAGGAAGTTCAGCGGGTGTTTCAACTCGTTCTAAGTACTTAAACTTCCAATCCTTCAGTTGAGCTCTATAGCTCAAATCAAGATCTTCGGTAAGGGTATCACCCTCCCAGTTTCCGGCATCAATAATACATGCCTTACGCCAAACGCCTGCAGTTCCATTAAAATTAATAAAGTGCCCTTTTGAATTTCGTCCAACTTGTTCAAGAGTAAAATGTGCATCCAATGCAAAGGCTTGTATTTTTGTAAGGATTGAGTAGTTGCGATTAATATGCCCCCATCGAGTTTGAACCACACCAATTTCCTCGTCCTTGAAAAACGGAATTGTACGTTTTAGCCAGTCAGTTTTAGGTAAAAAGTCAGCATCAAAGATTGCAATGTATTCACCCTTAGCGATTACAAGCCCTTCTTTTAGAGCTCCTGCTTTAAATCCCTCACGGTTTTTTCTTAGTATGTGTTGAATATCAAATCCTTGTTTCTGTAACATTTTAATTAAAATCGCAGTTGATTCTAAAGATTCATCGTTTGAATCGTCAAGAACTTGGATTTCTAATTTCTCTTTAGGATAATCTATTAAAACGATATTTTTCAACAACCTTTCCATGACATAAATCTCGTTAAAGACAGGAAGCTGTATGGTTACAAAAGGGATTTCGTCTGATTTAGAAAAATCAAATTCAGGGCATTTTTCAATGTTCTTTTGTGAATTTAAGTAATTGAAAAGTAAATTTAATTGTGCAAGAGCATACAGGAAAATGAGTATGAGTGCAATGGAATAAATTAGAATTATTATAATTTCTAAAAGCATTACTTAAAGCTATATTTTACTATCCAGGTTAATATCTTAATTCCAGCAAATATACTACCTTTAAGCGTACCAGACACCTTAGAAACTCCAATTCTATTACGATATTTGACGGGGATTTCTCTGTATATATGTTTTTGTTTCAATATTTTGAGCTGCATTTCAACTGTCCAACCATATGTAGGGTCTTGCATTTTTAATGATTGTAGTGTCTCATATTTAATTGCTCTAAAAGGGCCAAGGTCCGTAAACTTTGATTTATAAAATAATCTCATTAAAAAAGTCGCCAGCCAATTCCCGAAAATTTGCTGTGGTTGCATTGCCCCTTTTTCTCGCAAATTTTTGACGCGGGCACCCAGCACAAAATCCACATCTCTTTCAATTATAGGGGCTATAATTTTTGTAAGCTCTTCTGGATAGTCGCTAAAGTCTCCATCTAAAAATACTATGATATCTGGCTTTTTTACTTGTTGTTTAATGTAGTTAATACCCTTTAGGCATGCGTTGCCATAGCCGCTATTAAGTTCTGTTAGTACGATCGCGCCTGATTGTTTTGCGTTTTTTGCAGTGTCATCAGTAGAATTATTATTAACCACAATAATTTCATTAACATATCCAGGAATTTGTTTGATGACTTTACCTATAGATTCAGCTTCATTATAAGCGGGAATAATTACTTTAATAATTGGAGCCAATCAGTCTATTTTTTCAGTTCTATTTGTTGAGCAGGTACAATATGAGCGTCAAAATACCATGCAGACCATTTTTCTAAACTCAGAAATACGCTAATACTTATTACAGTAATGGTAATCACTAGAATTATCAGATTTTTCCATTTTCTTTGAGGGTTAATTGAACATTGATTTTGTTTTTTTTTAAAGGAATAAACGCCATATAATCCAATAGCTACAGCGATGCCTTTGAGTAATAATGAGCCTGTCCCTTCGCTTCCGTCATCATTGTAAAAGAAGTCAGCAAATGATATGGCATATACACCACCCATAAGTCCGAACATGAATAAGATTGCTGGTGCAACACAACAAATTATTCCAGCTGCTGCAGCGCTTAGGGAGTATTTAAGACTCCACTTTATAAGACTAGGGGGTTTGTCTTTAGACATTTTTTAAAATTTAAGATTAATCAAAGTTACTTAATATGTTTTAAATAATAACTTTCTAAGTTTTTTGGGGTAGCTCCGAAATATTTTTTAAAATGAATCACACCAAAATGAAGCTGTAATTTCCAAACGCCATTTGAGTTGTAACGTCTTGCTGATGTCGTTATCCATTGTTTAATGACTTTAAAGTTTGAGTGCGTATATAGTTTGTAAATTAGGTCATTATCTTCGTATACTGAAAAGGCTTCATTGTAACCTCCTATCTGATAAAATAGATCTTTTTCTACAAACAAACTCTGGTCACCTCCACGGCAAGACTTCCAGTTAAACTGCGTAAGCCATCCTGCAATTTTCAGTCCCCAATGTGAGCTGTCAAATTTCATCCTAAAGCAGCCCGATTTGTAGTTATTGCCTACGGCTTCAAGGATGTGATTGTCAAATCCTTTAGGAGGTAAGGAGTCGGCATGCAAAAAATAGAGTATACGTCCTATAGATTTAGAGGCGCCAACATTCATTTGAACAGCGCGTCCTTTCGCACTATCGATTTTTTTAAATTTTAAGTGCTTTTTTGAAAACGCCAAGACAATTGCTTGAGTCCCATCAGTACTTCCGCCATCAACCACCAAAAACTCCATGATGTTGTTTGAATTTATTTTTTGTAAATACACCAAAAATGAATGAAGGCTTTTAGCCTCGTTGTAAACCGGTACTACCACAGAAATACTATTCATTAAGTTTCCAGCTATAGTTAAAATAATCGATCTCTGCTTTTGCTAATATTTTGATGGTACTGTAGTTGTTTAAAAAGGCAATAAACGCCTCACTTTTTGGAAAATCAGTCTTATACCATTTAAAAATCTTAGATATTTTGGCGGTGGACTGACTTATACTATTTCTTGAGGGGTCATTAATAAACATTTTTGTAACATGTTCTAGCTGTTGATCTAAAGTTTCTGATTCGTACGCATAATTTAAAAGTTTTGGACAGGACTTCGATGCACACACAATTGCAAAGTGGATTCTTGGGTCCCCCATAGGTCTTAGTATTTCATGTTCAATTGTGTTGAGTGCAATTTTTCCTCCATCAATTTTAATAAAAGATAGCCCCCATGGCCGTTTCAAATCCTTGATGCTTTTTAGGGGGTAATTTTTAAGAATAAGCTGAATGGTAAAGGCATTATAGGCATTGATCCAATATGCTTTTTTTGCATCGATGCTCCATTCATCGTTAGGCGCATTCGCACTCAATAACTTTAGATAGCTTTCAAGACCAGATTTATTATTTTGCAAGCCTTTATAGTCTACTGCTCCATTTTCTAAAACATATTCCTGAAGAACATCAGTCCATTGTCTGTGATCTGCAGGCTGTGCATTTGCAGCCCAGAAATTAACGAGTAAGCTTAGGATTAAAATACGGATCATTTTTCAGGATTTAACAGCAGCCCCCACCATCATAATGGAATGTGGATTCGCTGATATAAATATCATTTTGATTTAAATTTGATAAGGCGGTAGCTGTTTTATCACAAATAGCCAATGGTTGGTTTTTTAATAAGACATGTCCCGCTTTGTCATCAAGATAGTCCTCTTTACCATGAAAAATGGCAGCCTTTCCTGTAAAAACACAAGGTCCGTCAGCAGGCATGGGATCTTTAATTGCAGCTACTTCTATAGATTCAATATAGATCAATTCTTTTGTATTGTAGTGCAGCGAATCCAAAATTCGATAGGGCTTTCGAGCTCTAATTTCAATTGTCCCAAACCCAGCATCGGTTAGCATTTTCACGTAGTCAGCTATAGGTATGCTACCGCTCAAGCATAGAGCGCGAAGTCGTTCATCTTCTCTCAAAGATTGATTCATAGGTTGTTCACAAGTGGGGTCACTCATTACTAATTTCCCATGAGGTTTAAGAACGCGATACATTTCTGAAATTGCTTTTTTGAGTTCCTCTACTTTAAAAATATTAAACAAGCAATTTTGTGCTGCCACATCAATACTGTTATCTTTTACGGGCAAATTAAGGGCATCTCCCTTTTTTAAGCTCACAAATTTTTTGTCAAACCAAGGATTTTGTTGTTCCGCTTTTATGAAATTTTTCTTTGAGGCTTCCAGCATTTCATCCACTACATCTACTCCAATAACGCCGTTTTTTTGACGACTAAAATAGGCGAACTGTAGTAACTCCATTCCGCCTCCAACGCCTACATATAAGATTTTAGGGTTATTAGTTAGGTCTCTTGCATGCACAGTGCTTCCGCAACCATAATTCATTTCTTGCATGATTTTTGGGATTTTTAACCCTGGGAGTTCCCATATAGGGTTGGTTGTGCAGCACAGTCCAATATCTGGACTTAGTGCGGCTTCTTTATAAACGTCGTGGGTTATATCTAGGTAGCTCATTTATAGAGTTTTTATTAGTTCTTTAAACAATGTAATCATTTTCGGTTCTGCTTTTGAGGCGATTTCTATAATTTCGGAGATGTCGACTGGTTTCAGGTTATCAGGGTCACATTCGTCGGTTAGAACTGAGACGGCTGCTACTTTTAACTTAAGATGGTTGGCGACAATTATTTCTGGTACAGTGCTCATTCCAACGGCATCAGCGCCCATTTGTTTTAACATTTTATATTCTGCCCGTGTTTCTAATTGAGGCCCTACCACACTAACATAAACCCCCTTGTGAAGTTTAATGTGGTGATTGGAGGCGATGGTTTCAAATAGAGCATTTATTTTTTGATTATAGGGTGCGCTCATGTCTACAAAGCGTTCCCCTAAAAGCTCAACCCCTTTAAAAGCCAAAGGCGACCCTCCTTGCAGGTTTATGTGGTCATCAATTAACATTAATTCTCCTTTTTTGTAATCAAGATTTAGGGCCCCTGAAGCATTGGAAACAAGCAAAGTAGAAATACCCAACTCATTCATAATACGTACGGGATAGGTAACATCTTGTAGCGAGTAACCTTCATAGATATGAAAACGTCCTTGCATGACGATGACTTTTTTTCCTTCTAAGATTCCATAAACGAGTTTGCCTTTATGAAATTCAACAGTGGCAGTAGGGAAATTTGGAATGTGATTATAGCTCACGTCCTTAATAACCTCGATATGGTCAATAAGCTGGCCTAATCCGGTGCCAAGAATGATTCCTATTTCGGGTTTGTCAAATCCTTTTTCTCTTAGATAATCGGTCGTTTCTTCAATTAGGTGCATCATAGTCTTATATCTTTTTTAATAATTCGGGTTGTTGTTGTAAATCTTCAAATGTATCAATGTCGTTCAAGGCTTCCAAAAGTTTAACGTTTTGTTGTTGTAAATCTTTTAAAGTATTTCCTAATATTGAATCTGTTCCCCATTTTTTATTTTTAAATACAGCCGGGTAAAGTTCTTTCATTCCTAGTAAATAATAGCCGCCATCCAAAGAGGGGCCTATGGTAAGATCATGGTTTTCTAGAGCTTCAAAGGCGGTCGTTATATGTATTGATTTAAGGTCAAATAAATCGCTTCCAATAATTAAAACCTTTTGATAGCCTTGCTCAAACGCCGTTTCAAAAGCATGCTGCATTCGCTCGCCTAAATCTGCTCCTTTTTGAAGTTTTTTTTCAAATAGTCTCGCTTCCCAAAAATCATTCTCTTCCACCTTTTCGGAGTAATAAACGACCTTATCAAAACTCAAATCGTGCAGCACAGTTGCGGTGTGCTTTAATAGAAGTTTATAAATAGTTAATGCAGACACATCTCCAATAGATTTGGCAAGCCGTGTTTTTACTTTTCCGAGTTCGGGAGTTCTAACAAAAACAATGATCAGGTTTTTATTCATAGACTTTAATTCCTTTTGTTAAGTAGCGGCTCCATTTTTTTGAATACGCATGTACTTTTTGGGTTGGGCTTCCTTGGCGAAAGACTTCTCCGCCTTTATTCACCCATTCAAAAAGCCCTCCATACAGGTTGTATACATTTGTAAAACCGTGACTAATTAGTTTTTTACCTATAACCTCAGATCGAACCCCAATCGAGCAATAGACAACAATTAGCCGGCCTTTGTTTCCTAATAAATCAGCCATAAGTTTATCCAGTCTTGAAGAATTAACTTTTTTAAACCCGATGTGTTGAGCATTTTTTAAATGGCTTACCTCAAACTCTTTTGATTCTCTAGTATCCAAAAATAACGCTTGCTTTGCATTCTTTTTCAGGGTCTCCACTTGTATATAAGGAACCGATTTGTCATTGTATTTGTTCAAGACCCCTTCAATAGTAGTTTGAGAGAATACGCTAGTAGTCAGCATAGAAATCCATATAATAATTGTTTTTTTCATTTGTTTATGTGACCGTTCCTTGACAACTACTTCCTGCACCTGCGGTACAGCCATAGCAATGTTGCGAGATACAAATTATTCGATTTTCTAAAGCTTCTTTATTAAAGTTGGTGATGTGTTGCACAGAGCTATTTACTTTTAATCCCAACATTTGATTAAAATCACAATCATACAACCATCCATCCCAACTCACAGATAGGGTGTTTGTACACATTACATTCTCTACTGCTGCAGGATTAAATGCTTCTACCAGGCTGTACATGTAATCCTCGTAATTGTCAGAAGCTATAAGGTAGTCCAAAAAACGGCTTATCGGTAAGTTTGTAATTGAAAATAACTGGTGAAATTGAATGTTAAAGTCTGATAAGAGCGCTTTTTTAAAATCAGATTCTAAAGCACCTTGATCACCCGGTAAAAATGCACCTGAGGGATTATAAACTAGGTCAAGTTTCAGCCCAGACCCAGGCATTCCATAGCCAACAGCGTTTAGCATTGTTAGCGCTTTTATAGAAGCTTTAAATACTCCATCGCCCCGTTGCTTGTCTGTTTTTCCTTTTGTCCAGTGCGGCATTGAGGAAATCACATGAATTTGATGTTTCTTAAAAAATTCTGGTAAATCGTAGTATTTTTTATTAGCGGTAATAATGGTCAAATTAGATCTAACTATAAAGTCTTTTACTCCAATTTTTGTAGCTTCTTCTACAAACCATCTAAAGTCGGGATTCATTTCTGGAGCCCCACCTGTTAGGTCTAGAGTGTGAGCACCTGTTTTTTTTATGACATCTAAACATTGTTGCATTGTTTCACGGGTCATGATTTCCTTTCGGTCGGGGCCTGCATCTACATGACAGTGCGCGCAAACCTGGTTACACATGTATCCAACGTTGATTTGTAGAATTTCTAATGTTTTTGGTTTTAAGGGGAACTGCTTTAGAGTCTCCAGCTGAGCGCTAAACTTTGGGAGTTCACCAGTTTCAAAAACACCTTTTGAAAGTAGTTCTAATTGCCTTTTGGTATTAGCAAGTTCGTTTTCGCGTTTCTTCAGAGATTTTAGTAGCATTGGTTACATGGATAATTTTTCATATTTATTCATCATTTGCACACTGTGAACTAGGGTTGCCCCACTTTCAATCGCTGCGCCTGCATGGACTGCTTCCATCATTTCTTCTTTTGTGATTCCGCGTTGCAAACCATCCTGAGTATAGGCGTCAATACAGTATGGGCACTTCACGACATGGGATACGGCAAGGGCAATTAGCGATTTTTCACGTGCCGTTAAGGCTCCCTCTTCAAATACTTTTCCGTAATAATCAAAAAACTTCCCCCCGAGTTCTTCGTTCCACTCAGTAATATTTCCAAATTTTCTCAGATCAGAAGGGTCATAATAGGATTTACTCATTTTAGATTTGTTTTAAAGGTTATTTGTAAATTTATAAAATTAAGTCTCAATACTCAGTTTAGCTGTTTTTTTATTTTTAAAGAAGCGTTACAGAGTTGCCAAATGCCTATACATGAGCACTACAATCTTTCTGTTAGGTTAGTTCTGATTTTCATAGATATCGTTTTCCAATACGAATTTTTCAATATTATCTTTATAAATTTATCAATTTAATAGATTTTTCTCATTTTAATCGTTATTGTTTGGTTTTTGTTGTGTGATTTAACTTTTATTAGGCTCTTAATTTTTATAATTTTGTAGAGTAAAACATTAATTTAATTTCATATGAAAAAAATTACTTTAATATTAATAACTGTTATCAGTTTTTCCGGTTTCTCACAAGATTCTGTGGATTTTGAAGCTGCAGGCATTGGGACTGATTGGAATTGGGTAGTCGATCAAAATGGATCTAATCCACCTTTAGAGTTTGTAGCTAATCCTAACTCAACAGGAGCTAATCCAACAGCTACCGCTGCAAAATTTATAGCAACTGCTAACGGAGAGTCTTATGCACTTACTTATACGGATGATATGGGGCCTTTTACTTTTAGTGACAGCAATAGTCTCGTTAAAATAATGGTTATAAAAACAGTGGCCAGTGTTGTTGCCTTGAAATTTGAAGATTCTGCAAATCCTGCATTTTCTACCATTGTAGAAGTCGCTAACTCTGTGACTAATGGAGATTGGGAAGAACTTACATTTAATTTTGGAACATCTATTGGTAATACATATGATCGCATGGTTATTATTCCTGATTTTATCGAACGTGCAGATGATAAAACCATATTTTTTGACCAGATATCATTTAACCTAAATGATACATTAGAAGATTATAACCTAGAAGATATTGATTTTGAGTCTACTGGATTTGGAGCTAATTGGGTTTGGACAACCGATAATAACTTTTCAGATCCCGTTCTTGAAATAGTTGCGAACCCAAATATGGGAGGTGCTAATTCCTCTACATCGGTAGCTAAGTTTACCTCAACAACTGCTGGAGACCCTTGGGCGCTTACTTTTACAGATAACATTGGTTCTTTTACATTTACAGCGGCCAATAGCATGGTAACGATCATGGTTCGTAAATCTAAAGTATCAGATGTTGGTTTAAAATTTGAAGGCCCAGGAATTTATAAAGAAATCAAAATCCCAAATACACTTACTAATGGAGACTGGGAGCTGCTAACATTTGATTTTAGCTCAGAAATTGGAAGTACATTTGATAGACTTGTAGTTATTCCTGATTTTGATGATTCACGTTTTCAAGACCATATTACTTATTTTGATCAGATTTCATTTGGAAATCAAACAGCGGGACTTGACGACTTTACTTTGAGTTCTGTAAAAATGTATCCGAATCCAGCGAATGACTTTGTTAGCTTTTACTCAGTATCAAATGCTGTTTTAGAAGTCGCTATTTATGATATGTTAGGCAAACAGGTATTGCGTTCTGATCGTGTACAATCACAGCTTAATATTTCTAGTTTACATCCTGGAATGTATTTTGTAAACATGACGCAAGGTACTCATGTAACATCAAAAAAGTTAGTGGTTAACTAAAGCGAAGCTAACAATTATTTTACTAAAAAGCCTTTCCATTTTGTGAAAAAACTACTTTAGTATTAACTTCTGTTATTGGTTTAAATAGTCTATTGAGATTTGTGTAAACGCTTTAACTCCTAATAATAGTCCACTTTCGTCAATCATAAAATCTGGAGTATGGTGGGGAAATGATTCGGTATTCTCAGCAGTCATACCTCCCAAGAAGAAGTACACGCCAGGAACTTTTTCTTGAAAAAACGAAAAGTCTTCACCCCCAGTGGTTGCTTTCATAATAATGACGTTTTCTTCTCCGGCGACCGTTTGTAGTGATGGTAGTATTCGTGCTGTCAGTTCTTCATCATTATAGGTAATTGAAGTATTATTTTGAAATATAATTGAAGCTTCTCCTCCATAGGCTTTTGCAATCCCTTCGACCATATCTTTCATGCGCTTTTCAATCATTTCTCGCATTTTAGGATCTAAGGTTCTGACAGTCCCGATCATTTCTGAAGACTCAGGAATGATATTAAACCTTGTTCCTGAAGTGATTTTCCCAACGGTTATCACAGCCGCCTCATTAGTAAGGTCAGCTTCACGACTAATAATGGTTTGAAGCCCATCAATAATCTTTGCCGAAATTAAAATTGGATCTACTCCCGACCAGGGTTGGGAGCCGTGGGTTTGCTTTCCTCTTACATTGATGACAAAGCGCTCTACTGAGGCCATAATCCCTCCAGTTTTATATTTAATAGTCCCTACGGGAGTTTGTGAGTTGATGTGTAGTCCAAATATTGCATCTACTTTTGGGTTTTCTAGAACGCCTTCTTTGATCATGAGTTTTGCACCCCCTTCTTCACCTGGAGGAGGGCCTTCTTCCGCCGGCTGAAAGATAAATTTAATACTCCCTTTTATTTTGTCTTTGTGTTTTGACAAGACTTCTGCTGTTGCCATTAAAATAGCGATATGTGTATCATGACCACAGGCATGCATAACGCCTGTTTCTGTATTTAAAAAGGTTGTTTTCACTTCAGATTTAAAATCTAAGTCATTACGTTCAGTAACAGGGAGACCGTCTATGTCTGCTCTAATTGCAATTACTTTTCCTGGCTGATCCCCTTCTAAAATAGCGACAACACCAGTTTTAGCAATATTGGTTTCTACTTGTAGGCCAATGTCTGTTAAGTGCTTAGCAATTTTTTTAGCCGTTTTAAACTCTCGATTTGATAGTTCTGGATTTTGATGAAAATCACGGCGCCATTCAATGAGTTTGTCTTCAATTTCTAGGATATCTTGTTGTATTGATTGTTGGGCTGTTAGTCCATTTACAAGCAGCAGGAGTGCGATTAGATTTTTTTTCATGGGTCATAGTTTTTTATAAATATACTAAACAATTTTTTCATGTTCTTTTAATTTTTAGAGTATTAACAGATTAGATTCGTATAGATATTAGATAAGCAATGGTGCTTTCATATCTTTTTCAAATAATCACCTCTAATTTATAGCCTAGTTTATATTGGTAATTAAGGGTTATCTGAGTAATTTATTTTATACTTTTGAAATAAAAGCTATATTGCAATTAGGTTACGTATTAAGCATAACTGTTATTAATTAATTTTAGAGATACAAAAAAGCCTTTCCATTTTGGAAAGGCTTTTTTGTATAAAAAATACATCTTACTGCTGCTGTCGACCTTTTTCGTAATTACCTTAAAATCCACGACTATTTATCTTTTTGGAGTTGTATTGTTTTTGTATTGGTGCTATTATGAGTCTTTAATTAATTATATAATAAATTGCATTTAATCTATAACTGTTATTTAACTTTTAAATAACAGGAGTTTTAACCACCAACTAGTATTAAAAATAAAATAAAATGAAAAGACAGTTTTTTTTAACCTTGTGTTTTACAGTATTACTATTACATACAGATTTATCTCAAGCACAGGGAACTTGTATTACGGGATCAAATGTGGCTTCAGAAGGCTATTTTTCAGTAGGATATAAAATCACTTATGAAACACTAGCTGGCGGAACACCAACCAATAGGGATGTGGTCATTACGTACGAACTATATGATACAGATAAACCAGGTCTTGTGGCTTTTTTACAAAAAGAAAACCCCTTTACTGAATATGATTTAAATTATGTGTCTGGCCAAATATGGAATAAAACATTAACGAATCTATCTGACGGAGAGCTCCTAAGCTATCGTTGTAAGTTTGCTTTCTCAGGAGGCTTATCCAATACTGAATACGTTCAATACGAGGTTGGGAGCGATTGTTCATCAACCACCAATGACGTTTTAGCGCCAGATGTATTCACAGCTTCTTTCGTGACCAGTACAGCCTTTACAGTTGAACTCTTGGTCAACGCAAATGACGCCTCTGGAAGCATAGCCTATACTGTCAACTATAACGGAATTTCTAAAACAATTTCTGGAATTGCAGGAAGTCCAACTTCATTCATAGTAAATCAATTGACGCCTGCAACAAGCTACAGCTTTGATGTAACCGCTATTGATTTATCTGGAAACGCTGCTGCTAACAATGCCATTTCACTTTTAGGAACCACATCCGATGATTCTAGCACTATGTGCTCCGGAACTTCATATGAAGCCCAGCAAGGCGCTTTTGAAGTTGGTTATAACTATAATTTTGAAACCTTGGTCAATGGTAATGATGTGACGTTTAGATTTGAGCTACTTGATGACAAAGAAGGAGTTGTTGCTTATTTGTGGAGAGAAGCGCCTTTTCTAGAAACACAAATGGATCTTGTGTCGGGGAATACTTTTGAAGTCACCTTGCCAAATCTTAATGGAACGGTGAGTTATGGCTGTAAATTTGCTTTTTCAGGTGGATTAGCAGTTACTAAATATTTTTCTTATGATATTGGAGATAATTGTGCAACGATGAGCGCCAACACAGTTGATGAGAGCCTGTTTAAACTGCACCCAAACCCGACACATGATCAGTGGACGATTACAACAGCCAACAGTCAAGAAATCATATCTATTCAGTTGTATGATTATTTAGGTAAACAAATAATGACACTGGCACCACACAGTAGTGTGTCCATCATTTATGTTAATGATTTAGTTGCTGGAATATATTTCGCACATATCAAAACATCTAAAGGATCTAAGACTTTAAAATTGGTGAAACAATAAGTTTTACTAATTTATAGCTGCATTTCATTATATTTTTCCAGAGTCATTTTATGTTAGTTGGTTCTGATAGGTAGTTCTATTTAAATAAGCAATAGTGTGGTCTGGTTTATTTGGTTTTAGCTGAGGTTTTTAGAGGTTTTTCTATGGCTTATTCCAATCTACCGTACAAATACCGTACAAAAAAGAAACCGAAAAACCTTTTTTAAGAAAGTAATTCGGTTCTATTTGTACTCAAGGTGGGAATCGAACCCACACGTCTTGCGACATTGGATTTTGAATCCAACGTGTCTACCAATTCCACCACTTGAGCAATTTTATTGGAATGCAAAACTATAAAATTAATTCTGTTAATAACAAAAAATAGTCACTTATATCCTTTTCCAGTTCAAATAAAGTTATAAATTTGCAGCTCGCTTAAAAAATTAGTTTAAAGCACTCAAAAACAGAATACTATCATGTCGATTGTAAATTTACCTCCCAAAATTTTTGCCTGCACCAACTCCATGGTTCTTGGGAAAAACATCGCTGCTGCTTACGGCATCGATTTGGGAAACGTCATTACATCAACATATAGTGATGGTGAGTTTCAACCTTCTTATGAAGAATCTATTCGGGGCACACGTATTTTTATAGTTGCCTCTACTAATCCTGGGCCAGAAAATTTAATGGAATTATTGCTAATGTTGGATGCGGCCAAACGTGCTTCAGCAAGACATATCACAGCTGTGATACCTTACTTTGGTTGGGCTAGACAAGATCGAAAAGACAAACCGAGAGTGCCTATAGCAGCAAAATTAGTTGCAAAAATGCTAGAAACAGCTGGAGCAACTCGCATCATCACTATGGACTTGCATGCCGATCAAATTCAAGGTTTTTTTGAAAAACCTGTTGATCACATGTTCGCCTCGACCATCTTTTTACCTTATCTGCAGAGTTTAAACTTAGACAATTTAACCATTGCATCTCCGGATATGGGCGGTTCAAAAAGAGCCTATGCCTATTCAAAAGCGTTACGAAGCGATGTGGTAATCTGCTACAAGCAACGAGCTAAAGCCAATGTGATTTCTCACATGGAATTGATAGGAGATGTGACAGGAAAAAACGTAGTGCTAGTGGATGATATGGTAGATACTGCCGGAACTCTTACCAAAGCAGCCGACCTTATGATGGAACGAGGTGCTTTGAGTGTAAGAGCTATTTGTACGCATCCTATTTTATCTGGGAATGCTTATAAGCGTATTGAAAATTCTAAATTAGAAGAACTGATTACAACAGACTCAATTGCAGTCACTCAGAAATCCTCTAAAATTAGAGTCTTGAGTTGTGCAGATTTATTTGCGGATGTAATGAAAAAGGTACATAACAATGAATCTATTAGCTCAAAATTTGTAATGTAAATAACTAAATAATTAATATACAAACATGAAATCAATTACAATTAATGGATCGAAAAGAGAAAGCGTGGGCAAAAAATCAACAAAAGCCTTACGTAATGCTGGACAGGTACCTTGCGTTATATACGGAGGAGACAAGCCAGTACATTTCTCAGCAGAAGAATTGGCATTCTCCAAGCTAGTATATACACCCAATGCACACACCGTTGTGATTGCTTTAGGAAGTGATACTTTGAATGCTGTTTTACAGGATATTCAATTTCACCCAGTAACAGATCGTATTTTACACGTCGATTTTTATCAATTATTTAATGATAAAGAAATCGCTATGGACATTCCAGTACATTTTATCGGAAAATCTTTAGGGGTTGCTAATGGGGGGTCTTTAAGAAAAAACAAACGTAAACTTAGAGTTAAAGCATTACCATCTAACCTGCCAGATTTTATTGAGGCAGATGTGACGCCACTTAAGATCGGAGGTAAACTATATATCACTGAGTTAGCAAACAAAAGTTTTAAGTTTTTACACTCAGATAATACTGTTGTTTGCCAGGTGAAACGTTCTAGAGTTTCTATAGATGAAGAAGAAGAGGTTGAAGAAGGAACAGCTGAAGGTGCTGCTCCAGCTGAAGGTGCTGCTCCAGCGGAAGGCGCTCCTGCTCCAGCAGACGCATAAACTTCTATTTAAATCATTATTTTAAAAAGCATTCTGTTATTCAGAATGCTTTTTTTATTTTTACATTATGTTTAATTGGATATTTAGAAATAAACGTAAGTCAAATAACGCTGTTGAGATGTCAAAAAAATACTTAATTGTTGGGTTGGGGAATATCGGTGCTGACTATGTAGGTACCCGTCACAACATTGGCTTTAAGGTTGTGGAGCAGTTGGCAATCCTTAATGGGGCAGTTTTTGAAACCAAAAAGCTAGGAGACTTAGCAACGTTTCGTTTTAAGGGACGTGTTTTTACACTTTTAAAGCCAAACACCTATATGAACCTAAGTGGCAAAGCGGTAAAGTATTGGCTTGAAAAAGAAATAATTCCTCAAGAAAATTTACTTGTTGTTACGGACGACCTCAATTTGCCCTTTGGAAGTTTGCGTCTTAAAATGAAGGGTAGTGATGGGGGCCATAATGGTCTTAAAGACATTCAATATAAATTAAATACAAGTCAGTACAACAGACTTCGCTTTGGGATTAGTGATGAGTTCTCAAAAGGACGACAAGTCGACTATGTTCTAGGAGAATGGACAACAGAGGAGTCTGAAAAACTTAAAGAGCGTCTAGACCATTGTGCTGAGCTAATCAAAAGCTTTGTAATGGCTGGGGTGAAAAACACTATGAATACTTATAATAACACATAAAAAGAAGATCCATAATGTTTTTAAATATTAATTTAACAAGGATATAACAAATAATAGCCTTTCCTTTAAAAACGCTAAGGTGTGATATATTTTTACTTAGAGTCTAATTATTTGATCTAAAAAAAACAAAAACCATCACTCTAAATGTATTTACCTTTTTTATCTTTGTTAATTCATTATTTCCAATTCAAAACGACCGTTTGAAAATAAAATCTGCCGCCGATTACGATCAAATTAAAGACTCTATTGTAACCATAGGAACCTTTGATGGTGTTCACCTAGGGCATCAAAAGATTATTAACCAACTTGTAGGGATAGCAAAAGTAGATCAACTTCAAGCACTGGTGTTGACTTTTTTTCCACACCCACGAATGATCGTTCAAGAAGACTCGTCTATAAAACTTATTAATACGATAGACGAAAAAGCAAGTCTAATGCAAAACCTTGGCGTAGATCATCTTGTAATTAAAGCTTTTACTAAAGATTTTTCTAGATTATCGGCTCTTGAGTACGTACGCGATGTTTTAGTAAACAAGCTTCATATAAAGCATATTATAATTGGGTATGACCATCATTTTGGACGTAATCGCACGGCAAATATTAAAGACCTTAAAGAGTTTGGAGCGTTTTATGGGTTTAAAGTTACCGAAATTGATGCGCACGAAGTAGGGGATGTGGCAGTAAGCTCTACCAAAATCAGATTGGCTTTAGAAAATGGAGATATTACAACAGCAAACCAGTTTTTGGGCTATAACTTCATGCTAAGTGGGTTAGTTGTAAAAGGACGTGGCCTTGGTAAAACTATTCAATTTCCTACAGCTAATTTAAAAATTGAGGCGTCCTATAAATTAATTCCAAAAAAAGGAGTTTACTTGGTTAAATCACTCATAGATACTCAATTGGTTTATGGAATGATGAATATCGGAATCAATCCTACCGTTAGTGACTCTGAAGAAGTTTCGATAGAAGTCTTTTTGTTTAATTTTGACCAATCGCTTTATGGTCAAGAGTTAACAGTCCAATTGTTAGATCGGATTCGAGACGAAATAAAATTTCCTGGACTCCAAGAATTAAAGTTACAACTAGAATCTGACCGTCAAGCGGCTTTAGATAAAATTGAGCTATTAACTAAAAACTAATTCGATTTAGAGCTAAAACCAATTCTTGTTTTGTTCTAAATGTTTAAATTTACCACATAAAATAATCAGCATGCTACAAGTATCTTACATAAGAGAACACCAAGCGGAAGTTATTGAACGTCTTAGTAAGCGGACCAATGAAGCCAATTCATTAATAGAAGCGGTTCTGGAGCTTGATGAGTCGCGAAGAGCTCTACAGACCAAAGTAGATGTAATTTCATCTGAATTGAATGTTATTTCTAAAGAAATCGGTGAGTTATTTAAAACAGGACAAGCTCAAAAGGCAAATGAGTTTAAACAAAAGACCACTGACTTAAAAGAGACGAAAGCAACACTTTCAGAAGAATTAAACACAGCCGCAGACTCCCTACAAGCACTCTTATATAAAATTCCAAACCTTCCTAATACCATTGTGCCAAAAGGCTTAACAGAAGATGATAATGAAGAGATATTTAGCGCAGGAACTATTCCGGTGCTTTCTGAAAATGCTATCCCTCACTGGGAACTGGCTAAAAAATACGATATCATAGATTTTGAGCTTGGTAATAAAATAACAGGCGCTGGTTTTCCTGTTTACAAAGGAAAGGGTGCTCGTTTACAACGTGCGCTAATTAACTATTTTCTTGATAAAAATACCGCTGCAGGCTACAATGAAATCCAAGTGCCTCATTTAGTAAATGAAGCTTCCGGCTTTGGAACAGGTCAATTGCCAGACAAAGAAGGGCAGATGTACCATGTAGGTGAAGATGACTTATATTTGATTCCGACGGCTGAAGTGCCAGCGACCAATATTTTTAGAGATGTTTTATTGCAAGAAAGTGAACTTCCAAAAACTCTAACTGCTTATACGCCTTGTTTCCGACGTGAAGCAGGAAGTTATGGCGCACACGTTCGGGGCCTCAACAGACTGCATCAGTTTGATAAAGTAGAAATCTTAAGAGTAGAACATCCTTCTAATTCTTATGCTGCTTTAGACGGCATGGTAGAGCATATAAAGTCAATCTTAGAAGAATTAAAATTGCCATATCGCATTCTGAAACTCTGTACTGGAGACTTAGGTTTTACTGCCGCACTGACCTATGATTTTGAGGTATTTTCAACTGCTCAAGACCGTTGGTTAGAAATTTCCTCAGTTTCTAATTTTGAGACATATCAAGCCAATCGATTGAAACTGCGTTTTAAAAATGCAGAAGGCAAATCCGAGCTAGCACATACTTTGAATGGAAGTTCATTAGCACTTCCACGGGTGTTGGCAGGAATTTTAGAAAACTACCAAACCGATCAAGGCATTCAAGTGCCTGAGATTTTAGTCCCTTACACTGGGTTTTCGATTATTGACTAATGATGCGTTTAAAGCCTAAGTAATGATTTGTAGAAAAACAGAGATTCCAAAAGAATTTTGTGAAATAAACTACGAGTTAAGTGCAATTCTTCATAAGTCATTTGTTATGTTTATAAAAAATAGGTAATGAAATTTGTAGTTTGCTTTTTTGTAAGTGTTTTTTGCTTGGTGTCTTCGGCTCAAGTGAATCCGGCATTAGCAAAAGAATACTACCTGAAAGGTGATTTTGAAAAGGCATTAGTGCTTTATGAAAAATTACTAGTAACCTCCCGTTTGCATCCTGATTACAACCTTAAATTAATCGATTGCCACCAACAACTCAATCAGTTTAAGGCCGCACAAGAACATATAGAAACGCAGATATTTCAGTCTAGACATCCACAGTTTTTGGTTGAATTAGGCTACAACTACCAACTTCAAAATAAACTGGAATTAGCGAAGTCTAGCTATGATCGAGCTTTGTTGCTCGTTGAAGAGGAGCCTAAATATGTGTATGGAGTTGCACAACGATTTGAATCCCATTCGCTACTTAGTCAAGCGATTCAATCCTATGAAATTGGCCTGGCAGTGGCCCCCAATGCACCCTATTATTACCAACTTGCAGGGTTATATGCTGCACAACAAAATATAGAAAAAATGATGGAGCGGTATATGGACTATGTTAAAACAAATCCGCCCTATATGAATCAAGTTATGAGGTTACTCGCGGATTATATCTCCGAAGATTCAAGCCAGCCATATAATCAGCTATTCAAAAAAGTTCTGCTCAAGAAGTCGCAAGCTACTCCGGATCCTTTATGGAACCAATGGTTAAGTTGGCTTTATGTCCAGCAAAAACAGTTTTCAAAAGCCTTTATTCAAGAAAAAGCAGTCTATAGACGGAGCTCTGAATCATTACAAGGGCTTATTAACCTTGCTGTTTTAGCGAATGAACAAAAAGCTTATAAAACAGCTCTTAATGTTTTTGAGTTTATAATTCAGAACTCATCAGACTCCCGATTTCTTATTTTGGCCAACTGTAAGCTTTTAGAAATCCAGCTTGATATCGCGACAGATTCAAAAAGTTATCAAGATATAAAAGCATCTTATGTAGTATTGCTAGATCGATACCAACTGGGACAGCAAAGTATTGAACTTCAATTATCTTACGCACATTTTTTGGCGTTTTATGACAATAATATAGAGGACGCTTCTACATTTTTAAAAACCGCTCTGAATGAAAACTTATCAGCTTTGACAGCCGCTAAATTAAAAATGAAGCTGGCCGATCTATTTGTAGCTCAAAACAAATTTAATCAAGCATTGGTATACTATACACAAATTCAGATGGCCGTTAAAAATAGTCCTTTAGCTCAACAAGCGCGTTTCAAAGTTGCCAAAACTAGTTACTATAAAGGAGATTTTGATTGGGCTGAAACACAGTTAAAAGTGCTCAAGTCCTCTACTTCTCAACTTACAGCTAATGATGCTTTGGAACTACAGTTGTTAATTACAGACCATACGGGAATTGACTCACTAAACTCTGCTTTAAAGCGATATGCCAAAGCAGATTTATTATCGGTTCAGAAAAAACCAAAAGAAGCTCTTTTGTTGTTAGATTCAATTCTTAAAGATTATAAAACAGATCCAATTATTGATCAAGTTTTATTGTTTCAAGCTCACCTCTATGAGTCTCAAAAACAATATATGAAAGCAGCTTCTAATTATTTACAAATTATAAAAGACTATGAAGAAGAAATTCTAGTGGATGATGCCTATTTTTACCTGGCAGAATTATACCGAACTCATTTAGAAGACTCAGAAAAAGCACAGCTTAGTTATGAATCTATTATTTTTAATCATGAAGATAGTATTCATTTTGTAGAGGCTCGTAATCAGTATCGTATATTGAGAGGCGATCTAATTAATTAATCACAACATGTTAACCAATGATAATTTACAACGTAACTGCTAATATAGATGATAGCATCCACGAAAAATGGTTAGAGTGGATCAAGCAACACATTCCAAAAGTTCTTTCCACAGGCTTATTTTTAAAGGCAACGTTTACTAAAGTCTTGGTAAAAGAATCTATGGGAGGCTTAACGTACTCAATTCAGTATTTAGCTCCTTCCAAAGAAGCTTTAGAATCCTATTATAAAACTTATGCCTCGAAGTTTCAAGCAGAAGAATTAAGGCTATTTGCAGATAAGATGCTTATATTTAAGACCGAATTAGAGTGGATTGACGAATATACTGTAACTCAACAATAGATGACTGTAAAAGCAAAAAAATTCTTAGGGCAACACTTTCTTAATGACGAATCTATCGCTGAGAAAATTGCTGACACCTTAAGTTTAAAGGGCTACAAGCAAGTGCTTGAAATTGGTCCTGGAATGGGTGTACTTACTAAGTATATTATTAAAAAACCAGTCACTACACACGTGATTGAAATTGACCCAGAATCTGTGGAATACTTACAGGCAAATTTCCTAAACTTAGCACCTAGAATTATAAAAAAAGACGTTTTAAAGTATGATTTTAGCGAGGCATTTGGAAGCGATTCTTTTGCAATAATAGGGAATTTCCCCTATAACATATCCACTCAAATTGTATTTAAAACATTAGAGAATAGACATCAAATACCAGAGTTTTCTGGCATGTTTCAAAAGGAAGTGGCCCAGCGAATTTGCCAAAAAGAAGGTAGCAAAGTCTATGGGATTTTATCGGTATTAGTTCAAGCTTTTTATGAGGCTGAGTACTTGTTTACAGTGCCACCCTCCGTATTTATTCCGCCCCCAAAGGTTGAATCTGGGGTTTTAAGATTGACCCGAAAAGTTGATTATTCGTTGCCATGTGATGAAAAATTATTTTTTAAAGTCGTAAAATCTGCATTTCAACAACGTCGTAAGACCCTGAGAAATAGTTTAAAAACCTATAATTTGTCGGATAATTTAAAAGCAAATACTATCTTTGACAAACGCCCAGAACAACTCAGTGTTGAAGCGTTTATCAAACTTACTACAGCAATAGAAACTGATCATTAATTCGTTTAATTTTGGAAGAAACTAACCAACATATTCCTTTTGAGATCACCCAGGCCCTAATTGAAGGGCTTAAAGGAATGATTGATTCTAAAGATAACAAGTCCATTTTAGTTCTTCTAAATGAGGTGCACTACGCTGATATTGCTGAAATATTGGACGATCTAAACTTAGATCAAGCCACTTATGTTATCAAGCTTTTAGACAGCGAAACAACTGCTGATATCTTGGCAGAATTGGAAGATGACGTTCGTGAAAAAGTATTACAAAACTTATCGATTAAGGAAATTGTTGAAGAAATTCAAGAGCTTGATTCAGATGATGCAGCAGATTTATTAGCTGATTTATCCCCAGAGCGTAAGCGAAAAGTGATCGCCCAAATGGACGATAAGGAGTTGGTTGCTGATGTAGAGGAGCTTTTAACGTATGCTGAGGATACTGCTGGAGGGCTCATGGCTAAAGAGTTGGTAAAAGTTTATGAAACATGGACGGTTGCTGGCTGTTTAAGAAAAATTCGCGCTCAAGCGAAGGATGTTAAGCGAGTGCATTCGATCTATGTTGTGAATAAGGAAGAAAAGTTAATAGGTCGTCTCTCATTAAAAGATCTTTTAATAGCCAATAACGAAACAAAAATTAATGACATCTATATTCCTAAAGTAGATTCTGTCAATGTAGATGAAGATTCCGAAGAAGTGGCTAAGTTAATGGCTAAATATGATCTAGAAGCGATTCCAGTTATTAATGATGATAAAGTTCTTTTGGGCCGTATTACCATTGACGACATTGTAGATGTTATTATTGAAGAAGCTGAAAAAGATTATCAGCTGGCCGCCGGAATTACACAAGACGTAGATGCAGAAGATAGTATTCTCGCCCTAACACGCGCTCGTTTGCCCTGGTTATTTCTAGGTCTTTTAGGTGGTGTTGGTGCAGCCGTTATCATGGGTGGTTTTGAAACGATTATTGAAGACTTCCCAATGATTTTATTATTCACCCCACTTATTGCTGCTATGGCAGGAAATGTAGGCGTTCAGTCTTCGGCAATTATAGTGCAAGGTTTAGCCAACGATGAGGTTAGGGGTAGCGTTAATAACCGACTTATAAAAGAAATGTTTTTAGCGGCCTTAAATGGCATTATTTTAGCCTTGTTTTTATTTGTATTCGTTTGGGTTTGGAAGCAAGATCTTGGAACGGCCTTAGCCATCTCGTTATCGTTAGTTGCTGTCATTATTGTTGCAGGAATTATAGGAACGTTTATTCCGTTATTCCTACATAAAAAAGGAATAGACCCAGCCATTGCTACAGGGCCATTTATAACTACTTGTAATGACATCTTCGGAATATTAATTTACTTCTCAATTGCAAAATTTATCCTAAATATCTAAGATGAAGATTTTACATCTTGATAGCAATCACCCTTTACTTATAGAACATCTAACTGATTTAGGACATACTAATCATGAAGATTATAATAGCTCTAAAAAAGCGGTAGAAGCTAAGATTCATTTGTACGACGGTCTTATTATTCGCAGTCGTTTTCGTATAGATGCTGGGTTTTTAGACAAAGCAACACAGCTTAAATTTATTGGTCGCGTTGGCGCAGGACTAGAGAATATTGATACCGACTATGCATACGCTATGGGAGTTCATCTCATATCCGCACCCGAAGGCAATCAGAACGCAGTCGGAGAACATGCCTTAGGCATGTTACTCTCGCTGTTTAATAAGCTAACTATTTCAGATCGTGAAGTAAGGAATGGTATTTGGCAACGTGAATCCAATCGCGGTAATGAACTAGATGGAAAAACAATCGGAATTATAGGATATGGTCATATGGGTAAAGCGTTTTCTAAAAAGTTACAAGGCTTTGATGTAGACGTATTATGCTATGATATCAAAGCAAATGTGGGCGATGAAAATTCGAGGCAAGTGCCACTTGAAGTGCTTCAAGAAAAGGCTCATATTTTGAGTTTGCATGTGCCGCAAACTGCTGCCACTATTAATATGGTAAATACTGACTTTATATCCTCTTTTAAACACCCTTTTTGGTTGTTAAATACGGCTCGTGGCAACTGCGTGGTCACAAGTGACCTGGTCAAGGCTTTAGAATCGAAAAAAATTCGAGGTGCAGCTTTGGATGTTATGGAGTATGAAAAATCCTCTTTTGAGACTATTTTTTCAAATAAAACACCACTAGCGTTCAGTAGCTTGCTTAAAGCTGATAATGTGATTTTTTCTCCACATATAGCTGGTTGGACTATTGAAAGTCATCGAAAACTAGCACAAACGATTGTTGATAAGATCAAGTTCCAATTTCATTAAAAAAAATACTTAACAATTTAGTAACTCGCTTAGTAATTAAATAAAGTACACTTGTATCGGATTTTTACGTTGTTAAGTTTACAAGAAGCCTACTCCAGTTTAAGGAATAATAATTACCATGAAAAACATACTCGTTTTATGTACAGGAAACTCATGTCGAAGCCAAATGGCACATGGGTATTTAAATCAATTAGCAACTAATTTTGCAACCATTTACAGTGCGGGTATTGAAACGCACGGCATTAACCCAGGAGCTGCAGCCATTATGAAAGAAGATGGTATTGACATCACTAATTATACGTCTAACCGTATAGATGACTATGCGGCCATTGATTTTGATTTTATAATTACTGTTTGTGATCACGCCAAAGAAAACTGTCCATTCATCGCAAGCCCTAATGCAGTCCGTCTGCACCATAATTTTTATGACCCGTCTAGATTTATCGGTACAAAGAAGGAAACACATGCAGCATTCTTAAAAGCACGTACTGAAATTAAAGATTTTATGAAAGCGTTTGTAGACCAGACGTTTTAGTAACTGTTTGCCGAATGTCTAAACTTACGTTTTGGTACTGCCTGAATATCTTCCATTTGGGCGTATCTAACCATCTGTTAAGCCAACGCTACAGCTCTAACATTAGCTCTTTATTCTAGATTGTTATAAGTTGCATTATTTCAGGTGTAATCTGCTTCAAAAGAATCTCTTTTCCATTTTCTATTTCCGTTACAGAAGCTTCATTGTAATGTCGCACGGTGTAAAGTTTTACACCTTCATGTGATTTTACTTTATACTTAGCTTTTAAATGTAACAGTAAACGCTCTAAATTATTGTAATTATCTTCAATACAGACAGAAAAACTAATGGCTGAATTTTGAATCATGCTGACTTTCATTTTATAATCATGAAGTAATCCAAAAATATGGCGGATGTTGTCTTCTACGATATAAGAAAAATCTAAAGATGAAACTGAAATTAAAGTTTGATTCTGCTTTAATATGTAACAAGGTATTTTTGGGGTTAATTCAAGGTCTTTCCCAACGATAGATCCTTCGTTTTCTGGATTTAAAAAAGACTTAACCAGTAAGGGGATTTCTTTGCGTTGTAGGGGTTGAAGCGTTTTTGGGTGGATGACAGATGCTCCATAATAGGATAACTCTATAGCCTCTGTGTAAGAAATCTGGTTTAGTAACTCGGCATTTTCAAAATAACGAGGGTCTGCATTGAGTACTCCAGGAACATCTTTCCAAATGGTGACAGATTTAGCATTCAAACAGAATGCAAAAATCGCAGCAGTATAATCACTTCCTTCCCTACCGAGGGTAGTTGTGAAATTATTGGAGTTACTTCCAATAAATCCTTGAGTAATATTTAACTTTGAGGTATCTACTTTTTTAGAGATTAATTCCTGAGTTTGATTCCAATTTACTTTTGCACTTCTGTAATAATCATCTGTTTTTATGTAGTTTCTTACATCTAGCCAGGAGTTTGTTAATCCAATAGAGTTCAGATAATGACTAATAATGCTAGTAGATATGAGCTCTCCAAACGCAATTACTTGGTCATAAACGAAATTGTAGTCAGGTGACTTATTGTGATCAAAAAACCGTAAAAGTTCCTGAAATAAGCTGTCTATGTTTTCAAAGACATCATGTGTTTCATTGTCAAATAAGTCAAGAAGAATATGGTTATGATATTTCTTCACTTCTTGTACTGAACTGTTCAGTTCGTGTTTAGCGTCGAAATAGTTTGACACCACTTTTTCCATAGCATTGGTAGTTTTCCCCATTGCAGATACAATGATAAGTGTGTTTTTGTAGCCAACAGATTTTAAAACATTTACTAGGTTTCTTACGCCTTCAGCATCTTTTACGGAGGCTCCACCAAATTTAAAAATTTGCATCAGTTTATTTTTGAGATATAGTTCTTAATTCCTTGTGCGTCTAGTTGAACAACATGCCAGTCTCTCATGACCAGTGCACCCTTTAGTTCGTAAAATTCAATGGCTGTAGTATTCCAGTCAATTACTTCCCAACATATACGCTTAACTCCTAGTTCAGCTCCATATAAAATCACTTGATCTAATAAGGAAGAGCCCACTCCATATCCACGCATCTTTTCCGAGACAATCAAGTCTTCTAGGTGTAAGACAGTACCTTTCCACGTGGAAAAACGGGTGTATACCAAGGCAATTCCAATCACTTTTTGATCTACTTCAGCCACAAAACAATCAAATTCTTTACTATCACCAAACCCTTTCTTTTTCAAGTCCGCTTCTGTGACCTCAACTGCATTTGGTTCTTTCTCAAACACTGCGAGTTCGTTAATAAGGTTTAATACCTGATTCATATCTTCAGTTGTAGCTACACGGACATGATAATTCATTTGTTTTTGTTAGGTAAATCAAAGATACTCAAAAGCCTTTTAATTTTCCCTAATAAAACAGTTACGAAAACGTTGTAGTTGTCTAAAAATTAAGATATTTGTATAAACATCTATTCACATGTCTCATAAACATCAAACGCTTGGCGAATTTATCATAGAAAATCAATCTTCTTTTAAATACAGTTCAGGCGAATTATCCAGATTGATTAATTCCATTAGGTTAGCTGCGAAAGTGGTTAATTATGAAGTTAATAAAGCAGGGTTGGTAGATGTTTTAGGATCATTTGGAGACACTAATGTCCAAGGAGAGGACCAGCAAAAACTAGACGTTTATGCCAATGAAAAGTTTATTCAAACTCTAGTCAATCGAAATATAGTCTGTGGGATTGCAAGTGAAGAAGAAGATGATTTTATTTCAATTAACAGTTCTGATAATAAGCATCAAAATAAATATGTGGTTCTGATGGACCCTTTGGATGGATCTTCTAATATTGATGTTAATGTTTCTGTAGGAACTATATTTTCAATCTACAGAAGGGTAACTCCGGTAGGAACTCCTGTGAAACTCCAGGATTTTTTACAAAAAGGAAACGAACAAGTGGCGGCAGGTTATATTATATATGGGACTTCAACTATGCTCGTATATACCACTGGTGATGGTGTAAATGGGTTTACACTAAACCCTGCAATAGGTACCTTTTACTTATCGCACCCTCAAATCAAATTCCCAAATGAGGGAACTATTTATTCGGTCAATGAAGGAAATTATATCCACTTTCCACAAGGCATAAAAAACTACATCAAATACTGTCAAATGGAAGAAAATAATCGGCCATATACTTCGCGCTATATAGGGTCTTTAGTTTCTGATTTTCATCGAAATATGATAAAGGGTGGTATTTATCTATACCCTACAAGTACCAAAAACCCACAGGGTAAATTAAGATTGTTATACGAATGCAATCCCATGGCATTTTTAGCAGAGCAAGCGTCTGGTAAAGCAAGCGATGGTAGCTCCCGAATTATGGATATTATTCCAACTGAACTGCATCAGCGAGTACCTTTTGTCTGTGGCAGTATGTCCATGGTTGAGAAAGCTGAAAGTTTTGTGCGTGCCACACAAAGTTCTTAAGTATTTAAATTTTAGCTAGTCTAAAAGGAAGGTTGTAACTTTGTCTAAATTTAAATTGAATGCACAAAGCAGGTTTTGTTAATATCATTGGAAACCCAAATGTAGGAAAGTCTACGTTGATGAACGCCTTTATAGGCGAAAAGCTTTCAATTATCACTTCCAAAGCGCAAACTACACGGCACCGTATTCTTGGAATCGTGAACGGAGATGATTTTCAAGTCATTTTATCGGATACACCTGGAATTATAAAGCCCGCTTATGAACTGCAAAGTTCTATGATGGATTTTGTTAAGTCTGCTTTTGATGATGCTGATATTTTAATCTATATGGTTGAGATTGGCGAAAAGGAGCTAAAAGATGAAGCCTTTTTTGAGAAAATAAAATCATCTAAAGCTCCGGTATTAATGTTGTTGAACAAAATTGACACCTCTAACCAAGAGCAGTTGGAGGCCCAAGCAGCCTTGTGGCAGCAAAACGTGCCTAATGCCGAGTTTTTCCCTATTTCTGCACTTGAAGGTTTTAATGTGAAAAATGTTTTAGACCGAATTATTGAGTTACTTCCAGAATCTCCGGCCTATTACCCAAAAGATCAGTTGACAGATAAGCCTGAACGATTTTTTGTAAATGAGTGTATTCGCGAAAAAATATTAATTCATTACAAAAAAGAAATTCCTTACGCTGTTGAGGTATTGACTGAAGAATTTTTTGAAGAAGAAGAAATTATTCGCATGCGTTCTGTAATTATGGTGGAGCGTGAAACTCAAAAAGGGATAGTTATTGGACATAAGGGAAGTGCATTAAAACGAGTTGGGGTTGAAGCACGAAAAGATTTAGAGAAATTTTTTGGAAAGCAAGTCCACTTAGAACTGTATGTAAAAGTCAACAAAAATTGGCGTTCAAACCAAAATCAACTCAAGCGTTTTGGTTATAATAATTCTTAGAACAACTTTGTTTTTCTTCTAGGACTTGTGCAGTTAAATGAGTTTAAGAGTATATATTTTTTAAACTTACACAAAAAAGAGCTTAGCAAAAGGATATTTCCTATTTTTGCAGCAATTTTCAAAAGCATATGAGCAATATTGTAGCGATAGTAGGACGTCCAAACGTGGGTAAATCCACGTTTTTTAATCGGTTGATTCAAAGGCGAGAAGCCATTGTTGACGCTGTGAGTGGAGTGACCCGTGACCGTCACTACGGTAAAAGTGATTGGAATGGAAAAGAATTTTCATTAATTGATACTGGTGGTTATGTACTTGGTAGTGATGATGTTTTTGAATCTGAAATTGACAAACAAGTCGAGTTAGCCATTGAAGAAGCAGATGCCATCATTTTTATGGTTGATGTAGAGTCGGGGGTAACTGGCATGGATGAAGATGTTTCCAAGCTTTTAAGAAAAGTTAACAAGCCTGTTTTTCTAGTTATTAATAAAGTTGACAACGCGATGCGAGAGCAAGATGCTGTTGAGTTTTATGCTTTGGGTTTGGGAGAATATTATACGATTGCGAGTATCAATGGTAGTGGTACAGGAGATTTATTAGATGCTTTAGTAAAATCATTACCAGATGTGGAAGAAGTAGAAGCGGTTACTCTGCCTCGATTTGCGGTAGTAGGTCGTCCAAATGCTGGTAAATCATCATTTATTAATGCATTAATTGGGGAAGATCGTTATATCGTTACTGATATTGCTGGGACTACTCGAGATTCTATAGATACTAAATACAACCGATTTGGTTTTGAATTTAATCTTGTTGATACTGCTGGTATTCGTCGCAAAGCAAAGGTAAAGGAAGACTTAGAATTTTATTCTGTGATGCGCTCAGTCCGTGCCATTGAACATGCGGATGTATGTTTGGTTGTTTGTGATGCGCAACGAGGATTTGACGGACAAGTTCAAAATATTTTCTGGCTTGCACAGCGAAACCATAAAGGGGTAGTAATTTTGGTTAATAAGTGGGATTTGATTGAAAAAGACACAAAAACAACCAAAGCATTTGAGACCCATATTCGTCAACAAATTGAGCCTTTCACAGATGTGCCTATTGTTTTTATATCAGCGCTCTCTAAGCAGCGTATTTTTAAAGCTATGGAAACGGCAGTAGAGGTTTATAATAACCGAGCAAAGCGCATTAAAACAAGTGTATTGAACGATGATTTATTGCCAATCATTGAAAATTATCCTCCTCCAGCCCTTAAAGGGAAGTTTGTAAAAATAAAATACATTATGCAGCTACCAACTCCGCAGCCTCAGTTTGCATTCTTTTGTAATTTACCGCAATATGTTAAGGAGCCTTACAAACGTTTCTTAGAAAATAAGTTGAGAGCATTGTACGACTTTAAAGGTGTGCCGATTACAATATATATGCGTAAAAAATAGAACTCTAAAGCGAGTTTCAAATCAGTTTAGATTCTTTAGCTAGAGTTGATTTTTTATTTTAATCAATTCGTTTTTGACGCGTTCTAATTTTGTGATAATGTCAAAATCATTTAATGACTTTTGATTTTGTTCTTTCAAGTAAGTTTTAGCTCCTTCTAGTGTGTAGCCTCGTTCTTTAACAAGGTTGTATATAAGTTTTAAGTTCTGAACATCTTCAGGAGTAAAACGACGATTGCCCTTGGCATTTTTTTTTGGTTTAAGAGCCTCAAACTCTTTGTCCCAAAAACGTATTAGTGAAGCATTGACATCAAAAGCTTTAGCAATCTCTCCAATCCTATAATATCTTTTTTCTGGAAGGTCTAGATGCATTAGTCTAAAGATTGGTTTTCTATAGAAGCAATACTCAAAAGTTTATTAAATTCTTCGGAGCTTAAGTTGCCATAGTAAAAGTTCACAGGATTGATTCTTTTTTTATTGATGGAAACTTCATAGTGAAGGTGAGGTGCTTGAGAACGACCAGTGCTGCCTACATAGCCAATAAGGTCGCCACGTTTCACCTTTTGACCTCTTCTGACATTGTACTTGTACAGGTGTGCGTACAAGCTTACATAGCCATAGCCATGGTCAATTCTAATGTGTTTCCCATACCCAGAAGCACGACCGTCAGCTCGCTTAACAACGCCATCACCTGAAGCGTAAATAGGGGTGCCTCTTGGAGCTGTAAAATCCATCCCATAATGAAACTTACGAACCTTTGTAAAGGGATCGCTTCGGTATCCATATCCAGACGCCATTCGCGTTAAGTCTTCATTTTTTATTGGCTGTATGGCGGGGATTCTGGCTAAAAATTTTTCTTTATCCTTAGCGAGTGCTGTAATTTCATCCAGCGATTTTGACTGAATAATGATTCGCTTTTGGAGTATATCTATTCGCTTATTCGCACTGATGATTAGTTCAGAGTTATTAAAACCTTCATACTTTTTGTAACGGTTAACTCCTCCAAAGCCTTGTTTTCGTTGTTCTTCTGGTATAGGATTGGCCTCGAAATAAAGACGGTAAATTCCATTGTCACGATTTTCAACATTTGTTAATACCGCTTCCGCTTCCGACATTTTTTTAGTGAGCAGATTGTATTGAAGATCAAGGTTTTGTAGTTCTCGATTTAATACTTTTTCTCTCGGGGATTCAAAATATTGTTCAGCAATTAAAATAGTTATAAAACCAAACATTGCTGCAGCAAATAAAAACACAAAAGTATTTTTAGCATGTCTCTTAGTATCCCTCTTTATGGGGCGATACGTCAGTGTTTCGGAATCGTAATAATATTTTACATTAGACATTGCCTAAAAAGTTCTATTTTTGTTAAATATTGGTTAGCCTTTTGGTTACAAAGACTGGCTTTTAAACAAATATATAAATTGTTTCTAATTAAAGAACGATTTATTATACTAAGCTTAACATTTTCGCATGAAATCTCAAGACATTAGATCTCAATTTTTAGCCTTTTTTGAAACAAAAAAACACCAAGTTTTACCCTCTTCTCCGATGGTTTTAAAAGACGACCCTTCATTAATGTTTGTTAATTCTGGGATGGCGCCATTTAAAGAGTTCTTTCTTGGGCATGGAACGCCTTCAAACAATCGAATTACAGACACTCAAAAATGCTTAAGAGTTTCAGGAAAGCATAACGACTTGGAAGAAGTAGGTTACGACACCTATCACCATACCTTTTTTGAAATGCTAGGGAACTGGAGTTTTGGAGATTACTTTAAAAAAGATGCAATAGAGTGGGCCTGGGAGTTGTTGATAAAGATCTATAAAATAGATAAGGACATTCTCTACGTGACCGTATTTGAAGGTTGTAAAGAAGATGGGACACCAATGGATTCTGAAGCCTATGATATTTGGAAACAATTAATACCTGAGGATCGGATTCTCAAAGGGAATAAGGTAGATAATTTCTGGGAAATGGGTGAACAAGGACCTTGCGGACCTTGTAGTGAAATACATGTAGATATTCGATCCAAAAAAGAAAAATTTAAAGTTTCTGGACATGAATTAATTAATAAAGACCATCCACAAGTTATCGAAATATGGAACCTTGTTTTTATGGAATACAACCGTAAAGCCAATGGAAGCTTAGAAGATTTGCCTCAAAAACATATTGATACAGGCATGGGCTTTGAGCGTTTATGTATGGTGCTTCAAGATGTTACATCAAATTATGACACGGATGTATTTACCCCTATTATCAGAGAAATTGAGGCCATATCAGGACTTAGCTACGGAAAACAATTAAAGCAAGACATAGCGATTCGTGTGATTTCTGATCACGTACGCGCTGTCGCTTTTTCAATTGCTGACGGCCAATTGCCAAGCAACACTGGCGCGGGCTACGTGATTCGACGCATACTAAGGCGTGCGGTTCGATATGGTTTTACGTTTTTGGATCTCAAAGAGCCATTCATGTATCGACTCGTTAACGTTTTAACAAAGCAAATGGGAACTTTTTTCCCAGAACTATTAGCTCAAAAACAATTAATCCAGAACGTTCTTAAAGAAGAAGAAGCTTCTTTTTTAAGAACTCTCGATCAAGGGTTGGTTTTATTAGACCGTATTATTAATACAACTAAAGGCTCTAATGTTTCTGGAGACAAAGCATTTGAACTGTACGATACGTATGGGTTTCCAGTTGATTTAACGGCTTTGATCCTCAGCGAAAAAGAAATGACCCTAGATACGGATGCTTTTGAAGCTGAGCTTCAAAAACAGAAAAAACGTTCTCGCGCCGCTAGCGAAGTTTCTACAGAAGATTGGACCGTATTGTTTGACGATGCTGAGCAAGAGTTTGTTGGGTATGACATTTTGAAAACATCTGTAAAAATCGCTAAGTATAGAAAAGTTACTTCTGCAAAAGAAGGTGCTCAATACCAACTCGTATTTAATCTGACTCCCTTTTATTCTGAAAGTGGAGGACAAGTTGGAGATAAGGGCTATTTGGAATCTGCGAACGGCGATGTCATTTATGTTTTAGACTCAAAGAAAGAAAACAATATAGCCATTCACGTAGTAGAAAATTTGCCTACTAGTTTGACAGACACATTTACTGCAGTCGTGGACTCGAGTCAAAGATTTCGTACGGAATGTAACCATACTGCAACCCACTTACTTCACCAAGCATTACGAGAAGTTTTAGGGACTCATGTTGAGCAAAAAGGTTCAGCGGTTCACTCAAAATACTTGCGATTTGATTTTTCTCACTTTTCCAAGATAACAGGTGAAGAGTTAAAAGAGGTAGAACGTTTTGTAAACGCCCGAATTGAAGGGAAATTAAACTTAGAAGAAAAGCGATCAGTGCCTATGGAGCAAGCAGTTTCAGACGGAGCGATTGCTCTTTTTGGTGAAAAATATGGCGATGTAGTACGAACCATTCGTTTTGGTAATTCTATTGAGTTATGTGGAGGAACTCACGTAAAAAACACCGCTGATATCTGGCATTTTAAAATTAAATCTGAAGGAGCCGTTGCATCGGGAATCCGCCGTATTGAAGCCATCACAAATGATTCGGCAAAAGAATATTATGCTAAAAATAATGCAAGTTTTGAACAAGTAAAATTAGCACTTAATAATTCCATTGATCCAGTAAAGTCTATTTCAGATTTAAAATCTGAAAATTCAAAACTTAAAAAACAAATAGAGTCTCTTTTGAAAGATAAAGCTGTGTCGATGAAAGGGGATTTAAAACAAGAAGTGACCCTTGTAAACGGGGTTCATTTTTTAGCTAAAATGGTAGACTTAGATGCCTCAGGCATTAAAGATTTATCTTTTGAATTAGGAGAGCATTTTGAGAACTCTGTATTATTATTTGGAACGGAGCAAAATGGGAAAGCGTTATTATCTTGTTATGTTTCTAAACAATTGGTAGCCTCCAAAGCACTCAATGCTGCAACAATTGTTGGTGAGTTAGGGCATTACATTCAAGGCGGTGGAGGTGGCCAACCATTTTATGCCACTGCTGGCGGAAAAAACCCAGCGGGTCTTCGGGAAGCCTTAGATAAATCAAAATCATACATTGAATAATTCAGATTTACTGTGAAACTTCAAACTCAAATCTCTCTAGTAAAGAAAACACCCGCTATTGATTATAATTCAAAGTTGTTTTTGTTAGGGTCGTGTTTTGCAGAAAATATTGCTGATAAGTTCTCATATTATAAGTTCCAAAATAAGGTCAATCCCTTAGGTGTATTATTTCACCCTTTAGCAATTTTAGACCTACTAAAAAGATCACAGAATAGAATTGATTACTCTGAAAAAGACCTCTTTTTTAGTAACGGTTACTGGCAAAGTTATTCTGCACATTCTCGGTTAAACAACGCATCACAAATGGAGATAATGTCAGATTTGAATTCTGCAGTACACTCAACCAAAACACAGCTTATGGCTGCTTCACATGTGGTATTGACTTTTGGAACCGCATGGGTGTATACGCATATTAAATCCCAAATAATTGTGGCTAATTGCCATAAACAACCTCAAAAAGAATTTGAAAAATCAATTTTAAGTATTGATAAGCTAAACGAAACCTTTGAGTCTATTATTTCAATTTTAAAATCGTTTAATCCAGAAGTAACGATTATTTTTACAATCTCGCCCGTTCGACATCTAAAAGATGGTTTTGTTGAAAACAACCACAGCAAGTCTCAGCTCTTTAGCGCACTGCACCCTATCGTCAATAATAATGAAAACACCCATTACTTTCCTTCTTTTGAACTTGTAATGGATGAGCTTAGAGACTACCGCTTTTATAAACAGGATATGATACATCCAAATCAGCTTGCAATTGACTATATCTGGGAAAAATTTCAATTTTCTTGGATTGGTTCAGACACCGAGCTCACAATGAATGAGGTCAATCGCTTACAGAAGGGATTGGATCATAAACCCTTTAACCCTTCCTCAAAAGCACATATAGCTTTTTTAACGAAACTCACTAAAGAGGTAGATACCTTGGGATGTAAGTATCCCTTCATGAAGTTTTGAAATAGGGGTTCAAGACGCCAAAAATCTAGTATATTAGCCCTATAAAACCAACGCAATATGTCAACTTCCTACGTACGTTTAAATGTAATAGATAAGGTAGGTTATATTGAATTCTATAACCCACCCCATAATGGATTGCCCGCTTCTATGCTTGCATCCCTTACTAATTTAATCACTAAGGCTGGGTCAGATCCTTCTATTGCTGTTGTGGTTTTGCAAAGCGGGGGCGATCGCACTTTTTGTGCTGGCGCAAGCCTTGAGGAGCTAAAGGCAATTTCAAATACTGAACAGGGTACTGCATTTTTTGAGGGGTTTGCTAATGTCATAAACGCACTGCGTCGCTGTCCTAAAATTACAATTGGTCGTATTCAAGGAAAAGTAGTAGGAGGCGGCGTTGGTTTAGCTGCCGCTACCGATTACTGCGTGGCGACTCGATATTCAGAAATCAAACTAAGTGAGCTCACGATTGGAATCGGACCATATGTAATTGAACCGGCAGTCACACGAAAAATTGGTCTAAGTGCCATGTCTCAACTTTGTTTAGAAGCTAGCAATTTTTTCTCTGCTGAATGGGCGCAACAAAAAGGGCTGTATACAAATGTTTATTCTTCTCTTGAGGACTTAGATAGGGAGGTGAAGCTGCTAGCAAAACAATTAAGTAGCTATAATCCAGAAGCACTCACAAGGCTAAAAGAGACTCTTTGGGAAGGTACTAGCGAATGGAGTGAATTATTAAAAAAACGGGCTGCTATAAGTGGTCGTTTAGTACTGAGTGATTTTACGAATCAACAATTAAAGAACTATTAATAATTTTAGTTTTCCTGAAATTAAAGCCTCTAAATCTATGTCCAATTCAATTTCAATTACAAAAATTAATCAATCAAAAGTAGAGACCCTTGATTTCGATAACATTGCTTTAGGCCGTACGTTTACAGATCACATGTTTGTCTGTGACTATCAAGACGGTCAATGGTCTAACCCTAGAATCACACCCATGGAGATGATTCCAATTCATCCTGCCTGTATGGCACTGCATTATGGTCAGGCTTTGTTTGAAGGGATGAAAGCAACTATAGACACTAACGGAGCTCCTTTACTTTTTCGTCCTGAAAAAAATGCGGAACGCCTTAATTTTAGCGCTAGACGATTGGGGATGCCAGAATTTTCTGAAACCTTATTTGTTGATGCTTTAAAACAACTAGTAAGCTTGGACCAACAATGGATTCCCTCACAAGAAGGTAGTGCGTTGTATTTACGCCCTTTTATGTTTGCTGATGAAGCTTTTATTGGTATGCGAGCCGCTAATTCTTATAAGTTTATTGTAATGGCGTCTCCATCAAAACCAATTTATACGGAACGTGTTCGTTTGTATGCGGAAACTTCGTTTATTCGAGCAGCACATGGCGGTACTGGAGAGGCAAAAGCTGCAGGAAACTATGCAGCAGCGGTTCTTCCAACAGAAATTGCTAAATCCAAAGGTTTTGATCAAGTCCTTTGGTTAGATGCTAAAGAGTTCAAGTACATTCAGGAAGTAGGTACGATGAATATCTTTTTTAAGATCAACGGTCAATTTGTAACCCCTTCACTAGATGGGTCCATTTTAGCAGGAATTACACGTATGAGTGTCATTGATTTCCTTCGCCACAAAGGTTTTGAAGTAATTGAGCGACCAATCACAATCGATGAAATTATAGAAGCTTCAACAAACGGTCAGTTAGAAGAAGCATTTGGTACAGGCACAGCTGTTGGAATCGCAATGATCCAGGAAATCGGATATAAAGATGCAGTTATTCATGTCTCTAACATCAGTCCAGTTGGACAGTTAGTGTTGGATACAATTAACGGCGTGAGGATTGGTAAAATTGCGGATGAATTGAACTGGATGGTCAAGGTAGAATCTTAAATTTACGTTTAATATTCTTCCATCTATAGGCCCTAATAAAAGCCCCTTGGTCTGAACTAATAAGAAAGTTTTCTTGATTTTTTAGTGCTTTGATATAGCCAACTAAGTAGTCCCAAAATAGACGAAGACGCCTTTTTTTGAAGGCTAGTTTTAATGCAGATAAAAAAGCCAATACAAATCCATATCGCATTTTGTAAAGTGCAGTTCCTTGTAAGTATTTTGCTTTAGGATTATATTTTAAGCCTGTTGGTTTTAGATGTTTTACATGAAGTGATTCATCTGTCTTGAATTCCCATGTGTAGTAGAGTGCTAATAATTCATCTATCGTATCCCAACCCATTGATTTCTTCAGACCTCCGATATCAACAAAACAAGCTTTTCGATAGGCCTTTAAGGGACCTCGAATGTGTTCTTTTGAAGTGAGGTTTTCGAGTTGCCACTTGCCATTTTTTTCTATATAACAATGACCTGCAACCATGCCTAGCTTGGAATTGTTACGGTAATGGTTGGTAATTGTTTCTAGATAATTTTCTGGAAAAACAACATCTGCATCATATTTACATATCACATCATACTCGAAGTCTAATGAGTCATATCCTTTGTAAAAGGCATTAATGATTTTACTCCCTGGTAAGTGTGCTTCAGAAGAAGTGTTAGAAACCAAGGATATCCATGGGTTTTCTTTTGCAATTTTATTTACTAAAGATGCAGTGGAGTCTGTTGAATTGTCATCTACCACCACCACTTTAGTGGGCTGTAGGGTTTGTTTTATTAACGATTGAAGCGTGCGACTAATGTTGTCTTCTTCATTATGTGCTGGTATGACGATATAAAACTTCAAATTCTTTCAGCATAAACTATGTAATATCGAGGTGTGAACCAACGAAGAAAAGGTCTAATTCCGATTTTTTTAGTAGGGTTTGTCCATTTTTCAGTTGCTATGATTTTCCAGCCTGCTTTTTCTAATAGCCAATCAAATTGCCAGTCTTCAAATTCATGAAAATGACGATCTCTTGGGTCTGTTTTACTGCGATAAGCGGTAGCAAACCAGAGTCTTAACGGAACACTTGCGACTAGTTTTTTTGATTGGATGCTTTTTAACACGGTAAAAGGTGAGACTAGGTGTTCAAATATTTCAAAAGCAGTTGTCACATCTGAAGGCTTAGATTCTAAAAGAGAGGTACTAAAGTCCAAGTCTTCCCCTTTAGTATTGCAGACGTCAAAACCTTCGGTTTTTAGAATTTCAGATAAAGGGTTTTCGACCCCTAAGTCTAAAATGGATTCTTCAGTATTTATATAAGTTTTAAGAAACTTTAAAGTGTGGTTATAGCGTTTCTTAGGAAAATTATTAGCGTACATATTAATATTTATAAGTGATCGCATTGATGTGCATTCCTGCACCCACACTGGCAAATATAACGATATCTCCCTTCTTGATTTCATGACCTTCCATGTGGTTATTCTTGATGAGGTCAAGCAATGTCGGAACAGTTGCCACAGAACTATTTCCTAATTTATGAATACTCATAGGCATTACTCCTTCTGGCACAGGGGTTTTATATAGTCTGTAAAAGCGATTTACAATAGCCTCGTCCATTTTTTCATTCGCTTGATGAATTAATATTTTTTTGACATCTTTTATGTCAAACCCACTATTGTCCAAGCAGGTTTTCATAGCGTTTGGAACATTGGATAACGCAAATTCATAAATCTTCCGTCCATACATTTTTATGAATCGTGTGTCTTCTTCTAAAGATTTGTTATTGGAGCAGCCAAAGAATAAGTGGTAAACTTCATCATGTGTATAAGAGGCAGACTCGTGGGACAAGATCCCCCCGTCCTCGTCTAAAAGCTCAATAACAGTTGCTCCTGCGCCATCCGAATAAATCATTGAATCTCTATCGTGTGGATCAACGACTCGAGACAACGTCTCAGCACCTATTACTAAACATTTCTTAGCCATACCAGCTTTTATATAGGCTTGGCCTTGAATGACTCCTTCTACCCAGCCAGGACACCCAAATAGAATATCATAGGCGACACACTTAGGGTTTTTAATTTTTAAAATATTTTTTACTCTAGCAGCCAAACAGGGTAAGATATCACTTTGAATAGAACCTGATTTTACATCTCCAAAATTATGAGCCAGAATTATATAGTCTAAGGTTTCTGGATCTACACCAGCGTCTTTTATTGCTTTTTCTGCGGCCAATGCACCAAGGTCCGATGCTGTTAAATGGTTTTCTGCATAGCGGCGCTCCGAGATGCCTGTAATAGCTTGGAATTTTTCTACGATTATCTCGTTTGAGGAAGGGATTTTAGAGCCGTCAATATTTAAAAATGTGTGCTGCTGAAAGGCTTCATTCTTCTGAACTATTTTTGGAATGTAACTCCCTGTTCCTGTAATTTTGATACTCATAGTTTCTTTGTTTTAAGCGTCTGCAAAGGCTTCAATTGGAGCACAAGTACAAATTAGATTTCGATCCCCATAAGCGTCATCTACTCGACGAACTGACGGCCAAAATTTATCATTTTTCACATAATCCAAAGGAAAGGCTGCTGTAGCTCTGCTGTATGGAAAATCCCAGTTGTCATTGGTGACCATATCCTGGGTGTGAGGTGCATTTTTTAAGGGGTTGTTGGGGGCTTCTTTTGATGCTGCGTCTATTTCTTTTCGAATTGTAATCATTGCATCACAAAACCGATCCATTTCTGCCTTTCCTTCACTCTCTGTAGGTTCAATCATCATTGTGCCCGCTACTGGAAATGAGACGGTTGGTGCATGAAATCCAAAGTCTATAAGCCGTTTGGCGATATCAACCACTTCAATGCCGTTGGATTTAAAGTCACGACAATCAATAATCATTTCATGTGCGGCACGACCCTGTTCACCAGAATATAAAGTGTCATAGTGTCCTTCGAGACGTTGTTTAATATAATTGGCATTAAGGATGGCAATTTCTGTAGATTCCGTCAGCCCTCTATCTCCTAGCATTTTAATATAGCCATAGGATATCAAGCAAGCAAGAGCAGATCCAAAAGGTGCTCCTGAAATAGAATGAATTGCATTTGTTCCGCCAGTTTCAATAAGCGGATTTCCAGGTAAAAATGGTGTTAGTTGTTTGGCAACGCATATAGGTCCAACTCCAGGACCCCCACCACCATGAGGGATTGCAAATGTTTTGTGCAAGTTCAAGTGACATACATCTGCACCAATATTTCCAGGGTTAGTTAATCCAACCTGTGCATTCATATTGGCTCCGTCCATATAGACTTGTCCCCCGTTATCGTGAATAATTTGAGTAATTTCTTTTATAGCCGATTCGTAAACGCCGTGCGTAGATGGGTAGGTCACCATCAATGCAGCTAAGTTGTCTTTGTGTAGTGTCGCTTTTTCTCTTAAGTCATCAACATCAATATTTCCATTTTCAGAAGACTTTGTAACAACGACTTTCATCCCTGCCATGACAGCACTCGCTGGGTTTGTCCCGTGTGCGGATGAAGGTATAATACAAATCTTTCTGTGTTGATCTCCTCTTGACTCATGATAGGCTCTAATGACCATAAGTCCGGCGAACTCGCCTTGAGCCCCTGAGTTTGGCTGAAGGGATGTTCCAGCAAATCCAGTAATTTCTGTCAGTTGAGCTTCTAGTTTTGTAAGGACAGTTCGGTAGCCTTCAACTTGGTTTAAAGGAGCGAAAGGGTGAATGTTCCCCCAGTTGGGCCAGCTAAGAGGTAACATTTCTGCTGCTGCATTTAGTTTCATTGTACAAGATCCCAATGAAATCATAGAAAAGTTTAAAGCAAGATCTTTGCGTTCTAATCGTTTAATGTATCGCATCAATTCTGTTTCAGAGTGGTGAGAGTTGAAAATGACATTGGATAAAAAACCGGAAACTCGTTTTGATACGTCTGGAATTCTATTGTGCTCGCTCAGCGACTTAATTTCTGTTGTTGCTTTATTGTAAACTTCAGAAAAAATTGAAAGTATAAGATTAAGGTCAGAAAGGGTTGTTGTTTCATTTATGGCAATAGAAACGGTAGTTTCATTTGGGTAATAGAAGTTGACTTCTTTTTGTTCTGCTGTAATTTTTAGTTTCGAAGCATCTGAAACAGTTACCTGAATTGTATCAAAAAAGTTTTTATGAACAAGGTCAAATCCTAATGTCTCTAAAGTATCTGCCAGTAGTGAAGTGGAGTTATGTACTTTATTAGCAATGTATTTTAGACCTTCAGGTCCGTGATATACTGCATACATTCCAGCCATTACAGCCAGCAGTACTTGAGCGGTGCAAATATTGGATGTTGCTCGGTCTCTTTTTATGTGTTGCTCACGAGTTTGTAGCGCCATTCGCATGGCACGATTTCCGTCCATGTCTTTGGTAACTCCAATAATCCTGCCAGGAATATATCTTTTATAGGCTTCTTTGGTGGCAAAGTAGGCTGCATGAGGTCCGCCATAACCCATCGGGATTCCAAACCTTTGAGTAGTTCCAACTACGACATCGGCTCCAAATTTACCGGGTGCTTCTAAATTCACTAGGCTAAGAATGTCTGCTGCGACGGCTACCTTTATTTCATTTTGATTCGCCTTAGAAATAAAACCCTCTAAGTCCATGATAAATCCAGATTTTCCAGGGTACTGAACGAGTGCACCAAAAAAATCAGAAGAAAAGTCAAATTTTTCAGCGGATCCAATGACAAGTTTAATCCCAATAGGAATTGCTCGTGTTTTTAATACGGATAGTGTTTGTGGTAAGACCTCATCAGAAACAAAGAAGTTCACAATTCCTGATTTTGTTTGTGACTTAGGTCGTACGGCATACAGTAAAGCCATGGCTTCAGCAGCTGCAGTACTTTCATCCAAAAGGGAGGCGTTTGCAAGCTCCATCCCGGTAAGATCTGTGATCATTGTTTGGTAATTCAGTAGTGCCTCGAGTCGGCCTTGAGCAATTTCAGTTTGGTAAGGCGTATAGGCAGTGTACCATCCTGGGTTTTCTAAAATATTCCGTTGAATAACTGCAGGAAGGTTAGAAGGATGATACCCCATTCCAATAAATGATCTGAAAACTTTATTCTTAGATGCTAAGTGATAAATATGCTCAAGATACTCTTGCTCACTCAAAGGATCTTCAAGTTTTAAGGGCGACTGAAGTCTAATGTTTTTGGGGACGGTCTGGTCAATTAATTCCTTAATAGAATTTACACCAACAGCATCTAGCATTTGTTTACGCTGTTCTTGTCTCGGTCCAATATGTCTTAAGGCAAATAAATCTGTTTTCATTGTAGGATGATCGTATTTATGAAACAAAATTAAGGAATTTAACAACGATTTAATTCATAGTAATTGAAAGTTATCAAACAATTATTGGGGTTATTAACAGTTTGATTACTTTTGTAGTGTGACTCTTTTGAAACGTTTCCTCGACTTTTATATAAACAGCAGTATACATGTTGCTTTGGCTGTACTTTCATTTTGTTTTTTGACTGCGTTTGAATTGGATTTAAAGCTATCTGTCTATTTTTATATATCGTTGTTTTGTGCCTCTGTTTCAGGTTATAACTTTGTTAAGTATTTTGGTTTAGCTAAGTTTTATTACCGCTCACTTACTATTAAACTAAAATACATTCAGTTAGTGTCTTTACTGAGTCTTATTGGCTTTTTGTATGCTTTCTTAACGCTTAGAACTCCAAGTCAACTGCTTTTAATTTTTTTAGGATTTATAACCTTCCTGTATGCTATCCCATTAGGAATTAAAACGCCTAGTAACTTAAGATCAATAGGGGGTGTTAAGATTTATATCATTGCGATTGTTTGGGCGGGGACTACAGTTATTTTACCACTTTTAGAAACTCAAAGCGTATTGGTGTTAGATCATCTATTGATTGTGTTTCAGCGGATATTTGCACTTATTGTTTTAATGCTACCCTTTGAAATACGTGACTTAGAATTGGATGAAGCTTACCTATCTACTATTCCTCAAAAAATTGGAATTCAAAACACAAAATTAATTGGTTGTGCATTGTTAGCAGATAGTTTTATTTTAGAAATTTTAAAACAGCAAGTAAACAGAGAATCGTCTATAGTTTTGGTCTTCACAATAACTGTTTTAGCTGTTTTTTTAGTTAATAGTACGAGCTGTAGAAGCCGTTATTATACCTCTTTCTTAGTAGAATCTGTTCCGATAATGGCGTTGATTTTAACACTTCTGTTAAATTAATTTAGGAGACCAGAGCGCCTTAGTAAGGCGTCTGCTTTTGGTTTTTGCCCACGAAACTTAATGTATAATTCTAAGGGGTCTTCTGTGCCGCCTTTGCTTAATATGTATTCTTTAAAATCATTCGCAATTTTTGGGTCAAAAAGACTATTTTCTTTAAAATATTCAAAGGCATCAGCATCTAAAACTTCAGCCCATTTATAACTGTAATAGCCCGAAGAGTAACCCCCTTGGAAAATATGAGAGAAGGCTGTTGACATACAGTTTTGTTCAACATCTGGAAAAAGCTGTGTTTGTTTAAAAGTTGCCTTTTCTTGTTGTTTAACATTTGTTATTGTGTTTGGATCAATTCCATGCCAAGACATGTCAAGCAACCCAAAGCTTAATTGTCTTAGGGTCTGTATTCCTTGTTGAAATGTAGAGGCTGATTTAATTTTGTCAATTAGATTCATAGGAATACGCTCCCCTGTTTCGTAGTGTTTTGCAAAGAGAGCCAGTGCTTCTCTTTCATAGCACCAGTTTTCCATGATTTGACTTGGTAGTTCAACAAAATCCCATGCCACATTGGTTCCAGACAAGCTAGGATATGTTGTGTTAGCTAGGATTCCATGCAGTGCATGTCCAAACTCATGAAAAAAAGTAGTGACCTCGTTGAAAGTCAGTAAAGATGGTTTTGTTGCAGTTGGTTTTGTGAAATTACACACGATGGATACGTGTGGCCTTTCCTGTATTCCGTTTTTGACATATTGAGGTTTAAAAGAGGTCATCCAAGCTCCGTTACGCTTGCCTTCTCTAGGAAAAAAATCAGCATAAAAAACAGCCACAAGGTTCCGCTCCAAATCAACAACCTTATAAGTCATCACATCTTTGTGATAGGTGTCAATATCTTGTGTTTTTATAAAGTCTATACCAAATAGTTTATGAGCCACTATAAAAGCTCCTTCAATAACGTTTTCTAATTTAAAATAAGGCTTTAGCTGTTCGTCATCAAAGTTAAAACGGTCTTGTTTTAATTTCTCTGAATAATAGGCACTGTCCCATTTTTCCAGACGATTGATACCCTCTGTTTGTTTTGCAAACGCTTCCAGTTCCTGAAATTCCTTTTTTGCAGCAGGTAGTGCTTTTTCTAAAAGGTCTTCCAAAAAGTCACGAACGTTTGTGGGCGTTTTAGCCATTCGTTCTTCTAATACAAAATGAGCATGCGTATGGTAGCCTAAAAGTTGCGCCCTTTTAAAACGTAACTTAGCTATTTTTAAAACAATTTCTTGATTATCTAACGCATCGTTTTGAAACCCTTTTTTTCCAAAAGCCAATGCGAGTTCTTTTCGTAACGCTCTATTTTTGGCATACGTCATAAAAGGGATATAGCTAGGGTAATCCAAAGTGATTAGCCATCCTTTCTTGTGTTTTTCTTCGGCGGTTTGTTTAGCAGCTTCAATGGCGCCTTCTGGTAAGCCATCTAGGTCGGATAGGTTCGTTATCAAAAGTTCGTAGCGATTGGTTTCGGCTAAAATATTTTCTCCAAAGCTGAGTTTTAGTTTGCTTTGTTCTTTGTCGATCGATCTAAGTGTTTCTTTGTCTTTTTTGCTGAGGTTGGCTCCGTTTCTAGAAAACCCTTTGTATTTTTTATCCATAAGAGTTTTTTGCTCTTCAGATGTAGTAGGCGATTTTCTAGAATTATAAACTAATTTAACACGCTCAAAAAGACGCGTATTTAAAGCCACATCGTTAGAGAACTCTGTTAATAGTGGTGAAACTTCTTGTGCTATTTTTTGAATGCTTTCGCTTGTTTCGGCTGCATTTAAATTGAAGAAAATACTGGAAATTCGATCTAATTGTTCCCCGGCATAGTCTAAGGCTTCAATGGTGTTTGTGAAAGTGGGAGTTTCTTTAGAGTTTGCTATTTCAGCAATTTCAATTTTAGCATTTTCAATCGCTTTTACAAATGCCGGTAAAAAATCTTCAGTTTTAATTTTTGAAAATGGTGCCGTATTATAAGGCGTTTCAAAACGCTTATTAAGTAAACTCATGGAAATTATTTAGGGTAGGGGTCGTTTATGATTTTATTTTTTTAGAAGCTTCTAGGACTTTCGTTTTCAAACCTTCTTTGTACAATAATACTTTATCTAATACACATTTGTCAGAGGCTCCAATGATTTGTGCGGCTAGGATTCCAGCATTTTTGGCGCCATTTAAAGCCACTGTTGCGACAGGTACTCCGCCTGGCATTTGTAATATAGAAAGGATAGAGTCCCATCCATCAATAGAATTACTAGATTTTATAGGAACTCCAATAACAGGTAATGGACTTAATGCTGCAATCATCCCAGGTAAATGAGCAGCTCCGCCAGCACCAGCGATGATCACTTTTAGTCCACGCTCATGTGCTTTAGATCCATATTCAAAGAGCTTTTCTGGGGTTCGATGTGCAGAGACGATGTCGACTTCTATTTGAATGTCAAACCCTTCTAAGACAGAAATTGCTTCTTTCATGACAGGCATATCGCTGTCGCTTCCCATAATGATTCCTACTTGTGCCATATTATTTACTTATTACTTTGATTGACTTTTTAACTTTTTCTGCTATTGTTCTCGCATTTTCAATGTTAGAATGAACAACAGTCACATGTCCCATTTTTCTGAACGGTCGTGTTTCTTTTTTGCCATAAATATGCGGAGTTACGCCATCCATTTCCATTAGTTTCTCGATGTTTTCATAAACAGCTTCTCCTTGGTGGTTCTCTGCACCAACCAAATTAACCATAACACTACTTAACTTATTCTCAGTACTCCCTAAGGGCAGCCCTAAAACGGCTCTTATGTGCTGTTCAAATTGAGAGGTGTAACTAGCTTCAATTGTTTGATGTCCTGAGTTGTGAGGTCTAGGAGCGACTTCATTTATTAGTATTTCATCAGTTTGTGTCAAAAATAGTTCGACAGCTAAGAGCCCTACATGGTCAAATGCTGCAGAAGTTTTAAGCGCGACCTGTTTTGCCTTGTTTGCTATTTCATCAGAAATTCTAGCAGGACATAAAACATATTCAACTTGATTAGCTTCGGGATGAAATTCCATTTCTACTACGGGATATGCTTTGACATCTCCTTGTATATTTCTAGACACAATAACGGCGAGTTCATTTTTAAAAAGTACGAGTTCTTCAGCGACGCATTCTACATTTGGTAACCCTTTTAGGTCCTCTTTTGAGCGAACCACTTTAACTCCATTGCCATCATACCCAAATTGAGCGCTTTTCCACACAAAAGGGAAGGCAATACTACTGTGCTCAATAGCAGAATAAATTTCTTCAGTGTAAGCAAACCGCTGAAAAGGAGCCGTGGGCAAATTATGATCGATATAAAACAGTTTTTGTGTTGCTTTATTTTGAATTTTTTCAAGTGTTTTTGAAGAGGGGTAGACTTTAACGCCTTCTTTTTCAAGAGTTTTAAGCGCTTCGATGTTTACATTTTCAATCTCGAAAGTAAGAGTATCTACTTTTTTTCCAAAATTATAAACGGTATCGTAGTCCATTAAATCCCCTTGAAAAAACTCATTACAGGCCAGCTTGCTTGGTGCTTCCGCACTAGGGTCTAACACAAGGGTGTGAATGTCAAATTTTCGAGTGGTGTAAAGTAACATTTTCCCGAGTTGACCGCCACCCAAAATACCAAGTTTGAAGTTTGATAAAAAATACTTCATTGTAAGATTTTCTAGAACGATTTTAAATAATGCACTACAAAAATACACTTAAAATTGAAATCGACCACTAAAATCACTTATCAAAACGAATCAAAACCTTTACAATTGATTATCTTAGCCCCTTGATTTTGTTTGCAAACATTGACAATAGTTATAAGTAAACAATAAAAGTTCAAATAAAAATGAAAAATCTAGTGTTATTTGGCCCTCCTGGAGCCGGCAAAGGAACTCAAGCTGCTTTTTTAAAAGAGACCTATAATTTAGTCCATATTTCTACTGGAGATGTGTTTCGTTATAACATTAAAAACGAGACAAAACTTGGTGTTTTAGCCAAGTCTTTTATGGACAAAGGGGAGTTGGTTCCGGATCAAGTAACCATTGATATGCTAAATGCAGAAGTGGGTAAAAACCTAGATTCTAATGGCTTTATTTTTGATGGTTTTCCAAGAAACACATTACAAGCGGATGCTTTGGAAGTATTGCTTCAGTCACATGAAACAGAAGTAAGTGCGATGATTGCATTAGAAGTTGATGATAACGTGTTGGTACAACGACTGCTCAAGCGAGGAGAAACAAGTGGCAGGCCAGACGATGCTAATGAAGTAGTTGTGAGAAATAGAATTAAAATATATTACGGTGAAACGGCTGTATTAAAGAGCTATTACTCTGATAAGAATAAGTATTATGGTGTGGATGGCGTAGGATCTGTAGAAGATATAACGGTCCGATTAAATGCAGTTATAAACACGCTGTAAATTAAATAACATTACATGACTGAAGGTAATTTTGTAGACTATATAAAAATGTTTGCTTGTTCCGGAAGCGGAGGAAAGGGATCAGTACACCTTCATCGCGAAAAATTCATCACTAAAGGAGGACCTGACGGAGGTGATGGTGGAAGAGGGGGGCATGTAATTGTAAGAGGTTGCGATCACCAGTGGACTTTACACCATTTGAAGTTTAAACGTCATTTTAGAGCCGGACACGGCGAATCTGGAAGTAAAAGTCGTAGTACAGGAGCCGATGGAGTTGATGTTTATGTGGATGTGCCTTTGGGGTCTGTTATTAGGGATACAGATACGAACGAAATTCTTTTTGAAATCACCGAAAACAACGAAGAAGTTATTCTTTGTGAAGGAGGTAAAGGGGGGTTGGGGAACTGGCACTTCAGATCCTCAACAAACCAAACACCTCGTTATGCGCAGCCAGGCTTGCCAATGCAAGAGAAGTACGTGACTATAGAGCTTAAAGTTCTAGCAGATGTAGGTTTAGTAGGGTTTCCAAATGCAGGAAAATCAACGCTTTTATCGGTTGTAACTGCTGCGAAGCCTAAAATTGCTGATTATGAATTTACCACCTTAAAGCCAAACTTAGGTATTGTAGAATATAGAGATTATCAGTCATTTGTAATGGCGGATATCCCTGGAATTATTGAAGGCGCTGCTGAAGGCAAAGGACTGGGGCATTATTTCTTGCGCCACATCGAACGAAATTCAATACTTTTATTTTTAATCCCTGTTGATGCGGACGATATCAAAAAACAATACGATATTTTACTAGACGAGTTAAGGCGCTATAACCCAGAAATGCTGGATAAAGACCGTTTAATTGCTATTTCTAAAAGTGACATGCTTGATGCCGAGTTAAAGGCAGAGATGACCACTTTATTAGATGGAGAGTTGCCTGTAGATTACGTGTTTATTTCTTCTGTGGCGCAAACAGGATTGGTTCAACTTAAAGATAGTTTGTGGGCCATGTTAAATCCTTAAAAAGGCACTAATGTTAACTATTTTATTCAAAGTACATTAATGACTTTGGTGCTGGTCTTATTTTGAAGTCAAACATACTAATGTTTCATAAAAAAGAATCTTTTAAACATCCGAATTTCTAGTTTGATGTTAAATAAGTGTCAAGAATCTTTTTACTAAAGATTTAAATAAATTTAAGGTCATTTCGTATATTTACTATTCATAAATTTTCAATATGAATGTACATTTTATAGCCATTGGCGGGGCAGCTATGCATAATTTAGCGTTAGCTCTTTACAATAAAGGAATGAAAGTGACCGGGAGTGATGACGTTGTTTTTGAGCCTTCAAAGTCACGATTAAGTGCGTCTGGGCTTTTGCCTGCTAGTTTTGGGTGGTATCCAGAAAAAATCACGAAAGAAATAGATGCAGTCGTACTTGGTATGCATGCCAAAAAAGACAATCCAGAACTCTTAAAGTCACAAGATCTTGGTTTGAAAATATATTCATATCCAGAGTTTTTGTATGAACAATCCAAACATAAAACACGTGTTGTTATTGGAGGGAGTCATGGAAAAACAACGATTACAGCAATGATATTACACGTTCTAAATTACCATGATATTGAAGTAGACTATATGGTTGGTGCACAGTTAGATGGTTTTGACGTCATGGTTAAGCTTACGGATGAGGCAGATTTCATTGTTTTAGAAGGAGATGAGTATTTAAGTTCTCCAATAGACCGCCGTCCAAAATTTCATTTATACCAGCCTAATATTGCACTTTTGAGTGGTATTGCTTGGGACCATATTAATGTGTTTCCAACATTTGAAAATTACCTTGAACAATTTCAGGTTTTTGTTGATAGTATCACTGTAGGAGGGAGTATTTCTTATAATACAGAAGATAAGAATGTTAAAAATATTGTAGAACAAAGTGAGAATCCAATTCGTAAATTTCCATACCATACTCCGGAATACACAATAGATTCAGGCGTCACGTATTTAGATACGGAAGAAGGACCATTACCTCTTGAAGTATTTGGAGCTCATAACTTAAATAATCTCGCAGGGTCTAAATGGATTTGTCAGCAAATGGGTGTTGATGAAGCTGATTTTTTTGAAGCTATTTCAAGCTTTACAGGCGCTAGTAAACGTCTAGAGAAGTTAGCTTCAAACACAAATTGTGTTGTTTATAAGGACTTCGCACATTCACCAAGTAAGGTCAAAGCCACTACGGAAGCTATCAAAGCACAATACCCAGACCGAACGCTTGTTGCTTGTTTAGAGCTACATACTTACAGCAGCCTAAATGCAGAGTTTCTTAAGCAATACAATGGGACTCTTGATGCCGCCGATCAAGCGGTTGTTTTTTATTCGCCACATTCAGTAGAAATTAAAAAATTAGAAATGGTTAGTAAAGATCAAATTGAGTTAGCTTTTAATCGAAATAATTTACTAATTTACAATAATCCAGAGGATTTCAAACAGTACATAACCTCGCTTGAGTATGCTGATAAAGCGGTTGTATTAATGAGCTCTGGAAGTTACGGAGGATTAAACCTCGATACGATAAAAGAATTAGTTATTAATCCAAGTTGATGCATCGAACAAGTAAGCCTCTCAGAAATTAAAATTAGCTACTGAAAGTTTAGACATTAAGGATCTAGACCATTTAATTGTCGCAGAAAAGTCCTATTTTAGATTTTCCGATGAAAGCGTATTACAATGCTACTAATTTATACCTCTAAAATAACTCCGAGACTCAAATTTGTTTTTAAACAAATTTGTACGCGCATCCTAAATATTCCCGTTTCTTTCACTAGTGTAATTGAAGAGTTTATTGCACATGACAGCCTCAAAATATCTTACGGACCACAACCGCTTGGCAGCGAATTTTTTGTTAAAAGTAATGGTCTTTTATTTGAACAAGGCTTGTCAGATTTAGAGTTGAATGTACAGGGCTGGGGGAACACAAAATGTTTTTTTAGTTGTGGAGAAAAGAGTCAAATTCCCTTTGATATATTTTCAGCCTCCTTTTATCTCTTGAGTCGGTACGAAGAATACTTACCCCATGTTAAAGATATTTATGGGCGTTTTACAAAAGAAGAAAGTTTAGCTTTCAAGCATCATTTTTTACATCAACCTGTGATTGATATTTGGGCCTATAAATTTAAAGATGCTTTAAAAAATAAGTTCCCCAACTATGAATTTGAAACGCGTAAATTTTGTTTAAACCCCGTGATTGATGTGCCAGTAGCATACTACTTTAGAAATAAAGGGTTATTAAGAACTTTTGGAGAGACTTTGTCTGATATGTTTTCTTTTCGATTTAAATTTATTTACAATCGTTTTTCGGTTTTGTTTGGTTTTAAAAAAGATCCCTATGATAACTTTAAATGGATTATCAATCGTCAGAAAGTAAGTCGCACTAGATTTAATGTATTTTTCTTAATAGGCGACTTTACAACCTATGATAAAAATAACAGCATTAATAAAAAACAATTTAGTTCTTTAATTAAGTCGGTTGCAGATTACTGTAATGTTGGAATTAAAGCTTCCTATGTGGCTTTAGATTCTATGGCTATTTTAAAATCGGAGAAACGTTTAATGGATGGTGTTATTAACACTGTCACAACTGCGGCGCGTTCGTCTTTTTCAAAAGTTAATTTACCAACCACATACAGGAATTATATAGACTTAGAAATCTATTCAGATTACACGATGGGCTATGCGGATACTATTGGCTTTAGAGCTGGGACCTGTACTCCTTTTTTGTTTTATGATTTAGATTATGAAATTCAAACTCCTTTAAAGATTTATCCTTATCAACTAATGGATTTTGCGTTGCTTAAGCACGCTTCTTTTCTTGATAAAAAAGAAACTTTGTTAAAGGCGATTTCAGAAGTTCAAAAAGTGAACGGCTTATTTACCTTTATATTTCATAATTATGCTTTCAGCTCAATCCCAAGATGGGTAGATTTCAAATCATTGTTTAATATTATTCTAGATTCCACCAATGAAATTTCAAAATAAAGAACATATTTTTTTCGACCTAGATCATACACTATGGGATTTTGATAAAAACTCAGCCTTAACATTTGAGAAGATATTTGCATTGAACGACCTAAAAATTGATTTAAATGCTTTTTTAGAGGTTTATGTGCCAATTAATTTTAATTATTGGAAGCTTTACAGAGAAGATAAAGTAGACAAAAAGAACCTGAAATTTGCACGACTCAATGACACTTTTAAGGCTTTAGGAATAGACGTCTCTGCCGGAGTAGTCCACAAGCTTTCCGATGATTACATTACATATCTCTCTACGTTTAATCACTTATTCGATGGAACTATTGAGCTTTTAGAGTATTTACAAGCTAAGTATAAGTTGCATATAATAACCAATGGATTTAAAGAAGCGCAACAAGCAAAACTTAACCAATCAAATATTGATCACTATTTTTTAACTGTTACCAATTCAGAAATGGTTGGAGTTAAGAAGCCAAATCCTAAAATCTTTCTCCACGCTTTACATATGGCTAATGCAACCTTAGAAAACAGCTTAATGATTGGAGATAATTTGGAAGCCGATATACTAGGTGCGCTCAAAATAGGGATGGATGCGATTTGTTTTAACTACCACAAAGAAGTGCTGGCTCCTAACATTATCGGAATAGACCATTTACTAGAGTTAAAAAATCATATATAACATAAAACCTAACTCTCATGAAGTTTTTAAATCAATTTATTATGTACTTATGTTTATTAATTAGCTTCTCGAGCTTTTCCCAAACATCGGTCAATGAATACAAATATGTTTCTGTTCCTGATAATTATAGTTTCCTTAAAGGAAATGATCAATATCAGTTAAATTCTTTAACCGTTTTCTTGTTTGAAAAGAATAATTTTACGGTGTTAAATTCGTTAAAAAATTACCCTTCTGATTTAGCGACAAATAGTTGTTTACTTTTAAAGTCTGATCTTATTAAGATCAAAGGATTTTTTAAAACTAAACTACAATTAGTACTTACCGATTGTCGTGATAATATCGTTTTTTCATCAGAAATAGGACAGTCTAAATTAAAAGATTTCAAGAAATCGTTTCAAGAAGCATTACGAAATACCTTTGTATCTGTTACTGAATTAAACTATGGATATAGTGGTAGTATTACCTCCCCTAAACCCCCGCTTCCGTCTGTTGTTGAGAAGGGAATTATAGAAGGCAAAACCCCTAATACCCCAGCTCCTTTAGCTCCAGAGCCGCAAATTGTTGCTCCGCCAAAACTTGCTACTGCACCCCAAGTCACTGATATTGATAATAAAGAAGCTCTGTTGGGGCTTATTATTAAACCAACTATTTCTGGATATGATTTTGTTGATAATATCACCAAAAAAGTCATGTATTCAGTACAGGCTACTATGTTTGAAAATGTCTACATAATTGAGGCGCAATCGGGGATAATGTACAAAAGAGGGAATTCTTGGTTTCGCGAATATTACGAACAAAACAAAACGATTATTGAAACGCTAAAAATACTGCCTTAATAACCGTACTTGTCTTTCCAGCGTTGCTTTAAAAAAGACTGTTGAGATTGTTCGCGTGTATTGTTTCCAGGTTTATAGATTGTTTTATTCTCCAATCCTTTTGGCATAAACTCTTGTGGTACAAAATTTAAATCGTAGTTGTGGGCATATTTATAGTCCTCTCCATAGCCGAGATCCTTCATTAGTTTTGTTGGTGCATTTCTGATATCCAGTGGCACTGATAGATTTCCGGTATTTCTTACGACTTCCATAGCGGTATTAATTGCTTGATAAGCAGCATTACTCTTTGGAGAACAGGCCAAGTAGATTGCACATTGACTTAATACAATTCGCGCTTCTGGCATTCCAATAGCAGCAACCGATTGAAAGGTGCTTGACGCTAATACCAATGCTGTTGGATTGGCATTGCCAATATCTTCACTTGCAAGTATTAGTAACCGTCGTGCAATGAACTTCACGTCTTCTCCGCCTTCCAGCATACGTGCTAACCAATAAACCGTTCCGTTGGGATCGCTTCCTCTTATAGATTTTATAAATGCCGATATTATATCGTAATGCTGGTCACCTGTTTTGTCATATAAGACAGTATTATTTTGAATTTTGCTCAGAACCAACTCATTAGTAACAGTAATACTTTCTTCGGATTCTGAGTTTATAATCAGTTCGAAAATATTAAGTAATTTTCGTGCATCCCCTCCAGACAAACGTAACAGAGCTTCCGTTTCTTTGAGTATTATTTTCTTTTTAGAAAGTAGCTCATCAGATTTGATGGCGCGTGTCAAAAGAGATTCTAGATCTTCAGTATTGAATGGGTTTAAAGTATATACCTGGCAACGAGAGAGTAGGGCAGAGATCACTTCAAAACTTGGGTTTTCGGTAGTGGCTCCTATAAGGGTTACCCAGCCTTTTTCAACAGCTTGTAGTAATGAATCTTGCTGAGATTTGCTAAAACGATGAATTTCATCAATAAATAAAATAGGATTTTTAGTGGTAAATAATCCGCCCCCTTGTTTGGCTTTTTCAATAACCTCCCTTACATCTTTTACCCCTGAACTAATAGCACTTAATGTATAAAATGGACGTTCTGATTCTTGTGCTATTATAGTTGCAAGCGTAGTCTTGCCAATTCCTGGAGGTCCCCAGAATATCATTGACGGAATCAGTCCCTGTTTTAAAGCTTGAGTCAGTGCTCCTTGCGGTCCAATCAAATGGGATTGACTTATATAGTCAGTTAATTTTTTTGGTCGTAATCGTTCTGCTAAAGGTGCATTCATTCTGCAAAATTAAAGTATTTTTTTATATTAAGTTGACATTCTAACATAATGCCTTTTTTAGCGGGTTATTTGCTAATGTTTATTAAATTTATACATATGAATTCTAGCGATCCATTCAAGTTTTCAACACGTGTTATTGTATTTCCATTAAGTTTTGTATTACTTATTTGGATGGTCTATTGGTTTGAATTACGATTTGGTTTTCGTTTCAACGAAATGGGCATCTTTCCAAGAACCTTATCCGGACTAAGGGGGATTTTTTTTAGCCCCTTTATTCACGGCAGTTTGGAACACCTGTATCATAACTCTATGCCATTATTCATTTTATCTGCAGCTCTTTTTTATTTCTACAGAGAGATGGCTTGGAATGTTTTGGGGTTGGGCTTGTTTTTTTCTGGAACTTTAACATGGCTAATAGGGAGCCCTGCGTTTCATATTGGAGCGAGTGGTCTTATATACGTATTGATGAGTTTCATGCTTTTTAAAGGATTAATCTCCAAGAATCATCATTTAACAGCGCTCTCTTTACTTGTGGTATTTTTATATGGAAGTATGTTGTGGTATGTATTTCCTGTCAAGGCAAACATGTCTTGGGAGGGACACTTATCTGGTCTTTTAGTAGGTTTTGTTTTCGCGTTTGCTTTTAAAACTTCTATTGCCAAGCCTGTTCGTTATGATTGGGAAAATGATCATTATGATGACTTGCAAGACCCTTTTCTTCAACAATTTGATGATGAAGGTAATTTTATCGAAACTCCCAAAGAAGAGCTCCACACTACAGATTCATCTCTAGAAGTACATTATAGCTTTAAAAATAAGACACCTTAGAAGCGTTGTCTGACTACTTCATAAAGAAAAGCACCACATGCAACAGAAACATTTAAAGATGCAATACTGCCGTACATAGGGAGTTTTGCTTTGTCGTCCACTAATTTTAAGATAGAAGGGTTAATTCCTCGATCTTCAGATCCCATAATAACAGCACATCCTTGTTTGAAATCGACATCGTAAATGGTGTTTTCTGTTTTTTCTGTTGCTGCAACCACTTTTATGTCTGAGGCTTGTAAATAAAACATGGCGTCTTTGATATGATCAACTTTACATATAGGTATGTTGAATACCGCGCCTGCACTAGTCTTAACTGTATCCCCGTTTATGGGAGCTCCACCACTTTTTTGAACGATGATTCCATCTACGCCAGTACATTCGGCAGTTCTGATAATGGCGCCAAAATTACGGACATCACTTATTTGATCGAGTAATAGAAATAATGGATTTTCTTTAGTTTCCTTAACGGCAGATATTAACTCTTCCAAATCATAAAATGCAATTGGAGACATATTGGCCACTGCACCTTGGTGGTTGTGCTGTGTTAAGCGGTTTAGCTTTTCAACAGGAACATATGAGAAGTTTATATTTTGCTTACGCAATAGCTTTTCTAGCTCTGTAAACAATTCTCCGCTGAGTCCTTTTTGTAAAAACACTTTATCAATTGTATTTTCCGCTTCAATGGCTTCAATAATTGCTCTAAGGCCATATATTTTGGTTTCTTTCTCCATGCCGCAAAAATACACATTACCCATGAATTCTAAAGTAATAAAACAAAAAAGCGGGTTTATTTAATAAACCCGCTTTTAATCCAAATTATTAAAAAGTATGCTTTACTGTAGCAACACTTTTTTATATGTTTTTTGATTGCCTTGATTTAAACTTAGGAAATAAACTCCTTTTGAATAACTGGAGGTATTTATTGTTCCTTGAATACTTGCAGAACCTCCCAAAACATTTTGAGAATACACAACTCTCCCTTGCAAGTCAATAAGCTTAACTAAACAAGTTTGATTGGATTGAGATGCAAATTGATAATTAATCATTTCCTTGGCAGGATTTGGCCATACTAAAAAGTCTGACAATTCATTTTCTCCATTTGAAAGTGTAGTAGTCAAGTCTGATCCTGTAACTATCAGTGAATATTCTTGAATTCCTACCGATCCAGGCGTAGTTCCTGGTATTAAGCCTTTATGAGAGATTGTGATAGTATATTGCCCTGTTGTTGGAAGGTCTACTTCAACACGTTCAATATTATCTACGATATTATCCCCTTTTATTGCGTATGGTAGGTTAGATAGGTCTAACTTCCAAGGAAGATATTCGTTATTATCACTGTCAGTTATTCGAATATCTAAGTCATTTACAAGAGCAGGGGTAGTACTGTTAAGTATTCCGTTTTGTGTTTGTCCTGCTAAATCAGTCCAACAAATGGTAGCCATTAATTTCTCAGAACCTGATACGTTTACTGTAAATGAATAGGTTTCTCCATTATTGAGTATTTTTTCTTCAACAATTGCCGCATTTGTTTGAGCATCTATTATTGTTTGTGCTGCAAATTTTGCATTCAAAAGACCCCATCCCCAAAAAGGGTCAGGACCAGGGTATGATATTGCTGATACATTTGGATTTTCTGCATCGTCTGTAGCTGTATGACATACAAGGCCTTTAAGAGTTGAAGACCTCATAAAAGAACTATTTAGATTATTATAATGTTCTTGCAGTAACAATAAACTTCCTGCTACTCCTGGACCAGACATAGATGTTCCAGTTGAATTTCCATATGATGATTCTGTGCTGTCATCACATGAGTATACATTAGTTCCTCTTCCAGTGATGTCTGGTTTTATTCTTCCATCATCAGTTGGACCTTGACTACTCGATGAAGCTATTGCAGCACCTGTAATAGCAGGGTTACCAAAAGGAGGTATATTGACTATAACATTAGCATTAGCCACAACTATATTGTTTTTACAAACTGAAGATCCAGTTAGTTTGTCAAGTCCAGGACCTAATCCACCTGTATATGAGAAAGTACCCTCATTTCCAGCCGACTCAACTTTTGTATAATATGGAGTATTATAAAGGATTTGATCCCAAGCCCTTGCTCCGTCATTAGAACTACCTACGTAGTTAAAAGAAGAATAACTTCCAAAGCGCCAACTAGCTGTATCACTATCTGTAGCAATTCCATAAGAATGGTTAGACACGAGCATTCCAGAGTTTAAATGTTCGTTTGCAGTTTCAGTTTTATGTCCTGCAACATCACCAGCTACTATATAAGATTTGGGCGCCATTCCTTTAGCTGAACCACTTACCCCACTAGCACCAAGTGTCCCAGCTACATGTGAGGCGTGCCCACCACCAACATTTGGATTATTTGTATCTATTGTAGAAACTCTAGATGTACCATCACTATTCATAAACTCTTGATGTGTTGCAAGAGGATAGTCCAATTCCCATATCCCGATAGTATAACCTTCACCTTCAAGATCAAGCCCTAAATCACCCCCTGGGCTTAGAGCAATTGTTTGTGTAGCAATAGCAGATTTTAGGTTAGTAGTAGTTATATAAATTGGTTTATTTCCTAGAATATTATATAAGACATAATGTTTTCCATTCTCATAATATTCTCTTCTCACTTCTGGATTTAATGCTACATACTCATCAAGCATTTGCTTTAATTTAGCTTCCCCAACTTCTAATTCATCTATATAATTATTGACTTTTTCAAGATCGTACGTCTGTAACATCTTATCGCGTTCTTCAGCTGTTTGGGCATTCAATACATATGTAGATAGTAAGGTTAATAATAGTAATTTTATCTTCATTAACTTGATTTTAATTTTATTATGAAAGTGATTTTTGAACAAAAAAAACCGGTATTTAGAAAATACCGGTTTTTTTAAATTTCAATTTTCTAATTACAACGTGAATGCTGCGGAATCAAATGATCCGTAACCTCCGCCACTTGAATAGATTACACCACCACCACTTGACACTGTAATTGGTCCTCCACCATCTCCGTAATCATCGTAGATGTTGAAAATGTAATCTCCAGCAGGAAGACAAAGCTCCTGTAAGATATCACCTGACATTCCAGCATAAGGGTTTGCGTATTGTGCATATGGTCCTGGATCAGCAACAACATCACCAGCTGGATTAGTTATCCACCAGTAAAGTTCTTCTGGCCAGCTATCTAAAGTTATTTCGATCATCATCTGCTCATCCTCACAAAGAGTTTTAGCATTAATGGTTAACATATCTTCAGTAACCATAAGATCACCATTTGCAGTAGTTCCTGTGAACGCAGTTGGCTGGTCTAAGCCAGATGCAACAGTCATTCCAACAACAATTGTCTTACCACCAAATCCTAGAGCAGGACTGTTATTGATAGTAACATCAAAACTTCCCATCATAGCTCCAGCAGGTATAGTTACAGAGGATGCTACACTATAATTTGCAGCTGCTGCTGTAGTAGCAGTTTCATCAATATATAGGCTAACTGTTCTATCGCTAGAGGCTTTAGCTGTAGCATATACAGATACAGCCATTGTTTGTGATTCACCTTCTACTAATGCAACTGTTTCATCAAAACTAAATGATACAAAGCTGTCATTGGTGAAATTATCATCATTTATATCACCTTCACATCCAATTAAGAAAACACTTAGTGTAAGAAGTAAAAATGCTGAAAATGGTTTAAATATTTTAGTATATTTCATTTTTTCTAATTTTTAAGATTAATTATTTTGTTCGCTTATGCTAGGGTTGTTATTAATCTCGCTTTCTGGTATTTGAAATGACATTTCATCTGAATCCCATACAAATGTTTCTCCAGCACGGTAAACGTGATTTGTCCCTCTAGTTACAGTAGCTTGATTACGCTTCATAGCAAAATAAGTTTTACCTTCTCCCCAAAGCTCTACTCTGGTTTGTAAGTAAATAAATTCTTGTAATGCAGTCCCAGAAAGAGCATTTACTGTACTAGCAGCATTTGGCATTCTGTTATCTAACATTTCAATCATAGTCGCTTTAGCAGCAGCTTCATTTCCTGTTCTTGCAGCACTTTCAGCACTCAATAAGTAAAACTCTTCAACTCTCATAAAAATTAAATCAGTAGTAATAATGTATTGTCCACCAATTGTTCTGTTTGGATCAAAAAACTTGTTTATAGCTTGTAATGGCGCTGTTCCAGTTCCAAATTGAGTTTTTCTAACATCAGAAGCATCTATTTGTGCATAAAGAGCATCATCGATCGACTTGTGATCTCCAGCCCATGCATAACTATATGTGAATGGATCCATTTGTCCCCACCAGTCAATTAATTGGTGTCCTAATTCTTCTGTTAAGTCAAAAGCCCATATCCATGAAGGTGAATTAACATCGTTAAATCCTGAACCAGCACCTGGATAAGCTAAAGCACCAGCTGTAGTTAATGGATACCCACTAGCTATTACAGCATCTGCCATAACTTTAGCATCAGCAAAGTTACCCATACCAGCATGAACATATGCTAACAAACCTTGAGCAATTGTTTTGTCAATTTTACTCTTATCAGTACGAACATAACCATCTAATAATTCGATAGCGTCTGTTAAATCACTAATTACCAAGTCATATATTTGAGATGCAGGAACTTTAGCTGTTTCAGTAGTTTCACCATCATAATAAGGTAATATTAATTGTGCAGGATCATAACTGTTTTGGAAAAGTTGCGCAAGGTAATAGTAAGCATAAGCTCTTGAGGCTTTTGCCTGACCCATTATCTTTTTAGCTGCAGCAGTTTCAGGTACACCAGCGTTACCACCAGTAGTCTGAATAACAGTGTTAGCTAAGTTCACAATTTTGTAAAAATACTGCCATATAATGGAGTTTTCTTCTTGAGTGAAATCAACTGTACAAATTAAGTTAGCAGCATCATTATACCACCCGTATGCACTTCCAGATAATGCCATATCTCCAGATACCATATCTGTCCATATATCAACACCTTTTTGACCGAAGTCATAATGTCTACTTCCAGTAACTCCGAAATCTTGAATCATGAAACTAGCAATACCCTCTAGCGATCCTTCAACTAGTGCAGGGTTAACGTCTGAGAATTCTGAAAGATCGTCAGATGTAAGAACACTTGTGTTTCTCTGTGGATCCAAAAACTCTTCACTACAGCCTACAAAAGCTAGGGATGTCAGTAAAATTGAATAAATTAAATTTCTTTTCATTTTGTTTTTTTTTAAAATTGAATTTTGGTTCCAATGCTAAAAGTAGTCATTGGCATATATATACCTGAGTTTGAAGAGCTAATTAAAGTTTGCGGATTTAAACCTTTTCTAGCACTTAACATCATTAAGTTATCTCCAGAAACGTAAAAGCTTACATTTTCTAGTTTTGCTTTACTCACAGCATCGCTTGGTAAAGTGTATCCTAATCTCACGTTGTTTAACGACAAGTAATCAGCTTTAGTTAGGAAACGAGTAGAAGTGGAGTTATGCTGAACGTCTGTGTTATAACCTGCGGATAACCTTGGAACATTTGTGATATCTCCTGGTTGTTTCCATGCATTTCTAGCATCAGTGTGAAAGTTATCACTTCCAGCAAGACTTCTGTTATTCATAATAGTTCTGTATCCATTGTCATATACATAACCACCAATACTATATGTAAATTGTGCACTAATATCGAAGTTTTTATAAGCTGCGTTTAGTCTAAATCCACCTGCAAAATCAGGTTGATTGTTTTTACCTACATATTTTTGAGTAGCATCTGAATAAGTTTCAGTTGTTGTTTTCTGTACATTAGCACCAGGAAACTCATCCATGTATAGAGTCATACTATTAATAGCAGAATCACCAGAGTTAAATATCCCATCATTATTCATATCATCATAATATAAATTATACATAGCTTGACCAGTCGCTGGATTTACTCCCGCCCATTCTCTCATGTAAAAATCATATAATGATTTTCCTGCAGAACGATTTCCATCAAGTATCTTATTTTCACCAGTGAAGTAATCAGTTGGCATTTCAACCAGTTCGTTATAAAGCTTCGAACCATTAACATTTAATGACATACTAAAGTCTTCAGTTTGAACTAAGCTAATATTAGTATTAATTTCAATACCACTATTTAATAATACACCATCATTATATTGGATGATTGTAGAACCACTAGATCCAGGTAATGATTGATTGAAAAATAGATTTTTAGTATTATCACTAAAATAATCTACGTCAAGAGTAACTTTACCATCAAACAAGATTGATTCAAAACCAATTTGAGACTTAACTTTCTTTTCCCATGTTAAATCCGGGTTAGCTAAAGTTGAGCTTTGTGTAAATGAATACGATCCGTCTGGTGTTTGGTTGATGAAAAATATTTGCCATCCGTACTGTAGGTTAGTACCTTGATCTCCAGCAATTCCATAACTACCCTTTATTTTTAGGTAATCAACGAAAGAATCTTGTGGAAAGAAATTTTCTTTAGACATAACCCATCCTAATCCAACAGCACCAAATGAATCCCATTTGTTTTTGATGAATCGAGATGAACCATCACGTCTTCCAGATAAATTCATGTAATATTTGCCCATATAGTTAACATCAACTGACGCTAAATAACTTTCAAGCGTTGAAGCTGTAGAATATGACCCAGCTCTTCCAAAAGGAATAGTATACTGATCCAAATCCAAATTATTAGGGAGGATCGCGTTCTGAGCAGCAGCATTCATGTTTTTGAATCTATTTTCATTTGATTCGTGACCTATAAGTGCACTAACATTAAGTTCTCCATAACTTTTGTTGAATCTCAATATCTGATTCATGTTTTGGTTCATGTTTTGACTAAGCGACTTAGATAAGAAACCACTTCCAGCATTACCTCCGTAGTAAGGGTTTCCTCTTGAGGCACTATCAGTGTCGCCTAATTGTCCACTGTAACGGATATCAAGCGTTAACCAATCTGTAAAATCAATTCCTATGTTAAAGTTACCTAATACTGTTATTGAATTTTGTCTTGACACGTCATATCTAGAATCTGCAATACCATTAGTGGCATTCCAAGCTCTTCGTCCAAATTCATTACCGTAATCATATTGATTACCACCAAAAATTGGATCTGCAACTAGGGTGCCTTCTGCGTCTCTTAAGAAAACATCATAAATTGAAGGTGTAGTTGATGTCAACGCAAATATGTTTCCTGATGATCCAGCTGATCCTTCTGAACCAGAAGAATTATTATACTGAGCACCAGTAAATGCTATATTTGCTCCAACTCTTAACCATTCTTTTGGTTTATGTTGTAAATTAATTCGAGTAGAATATCTTGTATACCCAGAGTTAGTTGTATAACCTTCGTCATCTAAGTAACCAAAAGAGGCTGCATATTGAGTCTTGTCGTTTCCTCCACTAAATTGGATATTAGCTTCCTGTCTTACTCCAGTTCCAAAAGCTGCATCTGACCAAAGAGTTGGTGTCCATCTGCGGCCAATACCAGAGTTAAATTTACCAGTTGATTGATTTATCAATTGATTTCCTGGAACATCCCATATATTGTATGCGTTGTTTATCCCTTCAGTTGTACCGTATAAGTTATCACTAGCCCATCCATTTGGATTTGCTTCACCTAATAATCTTCCTTTGTTTACTAACGAAGAGTAAGTAGTTTCGATATATTCTTCTGGTGAGGTTATAACTGAATACTGAGGTAACATAAGACTGTTAATACTAGTTCTTACATCAACTGAAATATTAGAAACTCCTGATTTACCTGTCTTTGTTGTCACAAGAATTACACCATTTGAACCTCTAGATCCATAAATAGATGTTGCTGCGGCATCCTTAAGTATAGTAATGTTTTCAATGTCAGAGGGGTTGATAGCGGAAATGTCACTAGCGTAAGGAGCTCCATCCACTACATAAAGTGGTGCTCTATTACCATTAACTGAACCTGTTCCACGGATACGAATAGTTGCATCTGATCCAGGAGCACCTGAACCTGTTGTAACTTGTACACCAGCAACTTCACCTCTAAGAGCTTGAGAAAAATTCCCGTTTGCCTTAGCAGTTATATTTTCTGTTTCAATTGTTGTTGCAGTTCCTACAAACGCTTCTTTAGTAGTTGTACCGTAACCTATCACAATAACTTCTTCTAGAGAATTATCAGCTAGCATTGTTACGTTAATTACGTTTGAACTTCCAACAGTTTGGTCCTGATCTGCGTAACCTACATAATTGAATGTTAGAACATCTCCAACATTTGCATTAATTGAGTAGTTTCCGTCAAAATCTGTAGAAACTCCAGATGAAGTTCCTTTGATTATGATTGTTGACCCCGGTAGAGGTAAACCATTATCGTCAGAGACTGTACCTGAAACTTTTTTTTCCTGTGCAAAAGAAATTTGCACCACAAACGCTAATAAAAGCGTAAGTATAACACTAAACTTTGTTTTCATTTTTGTTATTTATTTGAATTAGTCTTCGCAAAAGTGCTAATAAAAACTCTAATAACCAACAAATTGTTTTAAAAATATATAATTTTATTAAACTAATTTCTAGTCAATTAACTCGTATTGTTGCGAATTCTTACGATTTGCATCTGTATTGACATCGTTTATTGCGAATATGTCATTATACCTATTGTTTAAGTTTAATTCATTAATTTTTGTACGATGTGCTGTTTTTTGGCTAGAATGTAGCTGTTAAGCTAAGATGGACTTTAGAATCTGAGAATTTGAAGTTTTGATTCTCAACTTGTCCATTTGCAATATTGAACCTTAACAATCCTGCTTCAGTAGCTACTCCAAACCCAAGCCCAATTCCTACTAGTTTTTGGTCTATTTTTGTGGGGGTGTTGAAATAGGCTGCATCTATTATTGAGTGAACATATAATGAAGGGCTTAGACGGAAGCGGTATTCGCTAGCAACCATTATAAATGCACTTGCATTAATGCTGTTTTCTTCAAATCCTCGAATGGTTCTAATCCCTCCAAAACGTAAGAGTTCATTGAATAGGTAGTTTTTCGAGTCTATACCTTGCGCGTCAAGAGCTATATAAATACTGTTAGATGTATTAAGGTTAAATTGGTGAGATGCTTTCAATAAGTATATACTTTGATTTGTAGTTGCTGTTGAGGTTTTTCGGGTAGCTCTAGAGAAGCGCACTTCCATTTGGCTTTTCAATGGAAACAAGATGTCTTTAGGGGTGCGATTTTGATACGTATATCTTAGCTCATATGCGTTTATTTTGTAGTCAACGATATTGCTAGATTCGATTGGATCCAAGGCATTTGATTGTGCTGTCTGAATACCTAAAAACAGTCTTTGTTTTGGGTTGAGCTGATAAAATAGGTTTACAGATTGTTCGGCTGTTGTAAACATGCTATCTTTTTTAAAGATGTTTAGTTTAAGTTCACTCCCAATGGGGGACTCGAATAAATAGGGGAGTGTTAGTTTGGTTTCAAATGTTTTTAGATCATTTTCATCACTGCGATAGTTTAGTATAAATGTCTCTCCATAATTTAAATTGTTAACTAGATTGAGATACAAGTATCCATTCAGTTCTAAATCCCTAGTAGTCTCTTCAGAACCAAATCCTATAAAACCATCAAATCGATTGCTTTTATTTTTTTGTAAGTACAAATAGACGCTAGTTGTATCCTGGGTGAATAAAACTTCTGCAGGTCTGAGTTGTTTGGTAAAGTTAAGTTGATCGAGTGTTTCAGTTTTTGTTTGTATGGCTTTAAGATCAAAAGGAGTATTGGTTTTAATCCCTAAAAAATGTTTTATAAACGAACGCGGGAATTTGTCATAACCCTTAATCTCTACCGTATTAAGCTGTCTTGCTTTTTTAGTTACCACTAGCAGATCAGCTTTTAGTATGCTCTTACTAATGGGTTTGATGTTGTTTAATGTAACGGATGCAAAAGGGTAACTCTTACTTGCTAATGAATTTGTAAGTTGATTCATTAGCACTTCTAATCCGGATACTTTGGCTTGATAATACGTTAAGGAATCCGTGGTTTCTATTGGCTTGATGTCTAAAAGTTCAAAAAGCACTTTGTCTGCATATAATTGAACAGATTCGTACTTTGGTCCAAGTTTAAGCTGAATGGATGTTTTTAAGTTATTTTTTGTTGTAGACTGAACGGTAGCTTCTATATATCCTAGCCTGTAAGCTACATTTTTAAAGCGCTCTATTTCCAGTAATAATGTTTTGTAGTTATCAAATAATTTTGAGTATCCTATTGTATTGATTGCCTTCGTTTCTTGAGTATTACTACTTGCAATAATTAACTGAAGGTCCTGTGCATTAGCGCTATTAAAAGCAGCCAACATACATATATTAAGGAAAAACAATTTTAATTGAGATGTCACAAATCTAATTTTCATGTAAATTTAACGTAAAAAGGTTTCTAATTATTTAATCCCAAAAAAAAAGCAATAATATTTTAAAAATATAGGATTATGATTTGAATAATTCATTTTAATGTTTACATTTGCAGCCCTCTAAGAAGAGGTATTTAAAAAAAACAGTATATACAATATGCCAACAATTTCACAATTAGTAAGAAAAGGAAGAGCCAAAATAACTAAGAAGAGTAAATCGGCTGCTTTAGATTCTTGTCCCCAGCGACGTGGTGTGTGTACGCGTGTTTACACGACGACTCCAAAAAAACCAAATTCAGCAATGCGTAAAGTTGCAAGAGTTAGGTTGACAAATGGAAACGAAGTCAACGCATACATCGGAGGTGAAGGACATAATCTACAAGAGCACTCGATAGTATTAGTTAGAGGTGGAAGGGTAAAAGATTTACCAGGAGTTAGATACCACATTGTACGTGGGGCTTTAGACACCGCAGGTGTTTCAGGTCGTACACAACGTAGATCTAAGTATGGTGCAAAACGCCCTAAGAAATAATTATTTTTTAATTAAGAAGACATGAGAAAAAAGCAAGCGAAAAAAAGACCGCTGTTACCAGATCCAAAGTTTAATGATCAATTAGTAACACGTTTCGTTAACATGATGATGTGGGATGGTAAAAAGTCAACTGCATTCAAGATTTTCTATGATGCGATTGCGATCGTTGAGGAAAAGAAAACTGACGAAGAAAAAACAGCTTTAGAAATCTGGAAAGATGCCTTATCAAATGTGATGCCCCACGTAGAAGTACGTAGTCGTCGTGTTGGAGGTGCAACCTTCCAAATTCCTATGCAAATACGACCAGATCGTAAAATATCCACTGCAATGAAGTGGTTGATTAGCTTTGCAAGAAAGCGTAATGAAAAATCTATGGCTTTAAAGTTAGCCTCTGAAGTTTTAGCTGCGGCTAAGGAAGAAGGTGCTGCTGTTAAAAAACGTACAGACACTCACAAGATGGCTGAAGCGAATAAAGCATTCTCACACTTTAGATTCTAATTAGAAATGGCAAGAAATTTAAGATTCACAAGAAATATTGGGATTGCTGCGCACATTGATGCAGGAAAAACCACGACAACCGAACGTATTCTTTACTATACAGGTGTTTCTCATAAAATCGGTGAAGTACATGATGGTGCTGCTACGATGGACTGGATGGAACAAGAGCAAGAAAGAGGTATTACAATTACGTCTGCTGCTACCACCTGTGAATGGCAATTTCCAACTGAAAATGGAGAGCCAACTGAAGATGCTAAGGATTATCACTTTAATATAATAGACACACCAGGTCACGTTGATTTTACGGTTGAAGTAAATCGTTCTTTGCGTGTGCTCGACGGTTTAGTTTTCTTATTTAGCGCAGTCGATGGTGTTGAACCTCAATCTGAAACTAACTGGAGACTAGCGGATAACTACAAAGTGCCCCGTATCGGGTTTGTTAATAAAATGGACCGTCAAGGATCTGATTTTATGATGGTTTGTAGTCAAGTAAAAGAAATGTTAGGTTCCAACGCGGTGCCGATCGTTTTAAATATTGGCGATGAAGAAAACTTCAAAGGAATTGTTGATTTAGTTAAAAACCGTGCTATTGTTTGGCATGAAGAAGGAATGGGATCAACTTTTGATATTGTTGATATTCCGGAAGAACTTAAAGAAGAAGCAAGAATTCTACGTGCTAAGCTAATAGAAGAAGTTGCAAGTTACGATGAGGACCTTTTAGAAAAATTCATGGAAGATGAAGATTCTATAACTGAAGAAGAAGTGCACAATGCATTGAGAGCCGCGGTTATGGATATGGCTATTATACCAATGATATGCGGTTCTGCATTTAAAAATAAAGGAGTTCAGTTCTTATTAGATGCTGTTTGTCGTTATTTACCCGCCCCAACTGATAAAGAAGGTATTGTTGGAATGAATCCAGATACTGAATTAGAAGAAATTCGTAAGCCAGATGTGAAGGAGCCGTTCGCTGCTTTGGCCTTTAAAATTGCAACCGATCCTTTTGTAGGACGTTTAGCATTTTTTAGAGCTTATTCTGGTCGTTTAGATGCAGGTTCATATGTTTTGAATAACCGTTCTGGAAAAAAAGAACGTATTTCACGTATCTACCAAATGCATGCGAACAAACAAAATGCAATTGATTTTATTGAAGCAGGTGATATTGGTGCTGCTGTTGGATTTAAATCCATCAAAACAGGCGATACTTTATCAGCTGAAAAATTTCCTATCGTTTTAGAATCGATGGACTTCCCCGATCCTGTAATTGGTATTGCGGTCGAGCCTAAGACCAAAGCGGATGTTGATAAACTTGGAATGGGCTTAGCTAAACTAGCTGAAGAAGATCCAACCTTTACAGTAAGATCTGATGAAGCTTCAGGACAGACTATTATTTCTGGAATGGGTGAGCTTCACTTAGACGTTATTGTAGATCGTTTACGTAGAGAATTTAAAGTTGAGGTTAACCAAGGTCAGCCACAAGTTGAATATAAAGAAGCAATTACGCAAGCTGCTAACCATAGAGAAGTTTACAAAAAACAATCTGGTGGACGTGGTAAATTTGCAGATATTGTTTTCACAATTGAACCTGCAGACGAAGGTGTTGTAGGACTTCAGTTTGAATCTGCAATTAAAGGTGGTAATGTTCCTAAAGAATTTATCCCTTCGATTGAAAAAGGATTCAAAATGGCAATGGTCAATGGGCCGTTAGCGGGATATGAAGTAGACTCTGTTAAAGTCACATTGAAAGATGGATCTTATCACGATGTCGATTCTGATCAGCTTTCATTTGAGTTAGCAGCTAAGCTTGGGTTTAAAAATTCAGCAAAAGCAGCTAAAGCAGTGATCATGGAGCCTATCATGAAATTAGAAGTAATTACACCCGAAGAAAACATGGGTGATATTGTAGGAGACCTTAACCGTCGTCGTGGTCAAGTTAGTGACATGGGCGATAGAGCAGGAGCCAAAACTGTAAAAGCTACAGTACCTCTTTCAGAAATGTTTGGTTATGTAACAACCTTAAGAACGTTGTCATCTGGACGTGCAACTTCCACAATGGAATTTTCACACTATGCTGAGACGCCTTCAAACATCTCAGAAGAAGTTATTAAAGAAGCTAAAGGAATCCAATCTTAAAAGTTAAGAACATGAGTCAAAAAATCAGAATAAAATTAAAGTCTTACGATTACAACTTAGTAGATAAGTCTGCTGATAAGATTGTAAAAACAGTTAAAAGTACAGGTGCTGTAGTAACGGGTCCAATTCCATTACCAACACACAAAAAACTATTCACTGTATTACGCTCTCCTCACGTTAACAAAAAGTCGAGAGAACAATTTCAATTAAGCTCTTACAAGAGATTACTGGATATTTATAGTTCATCATCAAAAACAATTGATGCTTTGATGAAGCTAGAATTACCTAGTGGCGTTGAAGTAGAGATTAAAGTATAATTATTTTTGTAGATCTGTAACTACCACAGACTAACATTAAATCCATAAAAAAACAGCATCCTGATGGATGCTGTTTTTTTATGGATTAACCCTTATTTCAAATAGCCTTTGTACTTCTTTTCAAAAACACTGTAATAGAAAGCAATTATTCTTCACTGTATTTTTGTTATCTGTGCTTGTTTGAAGATATATAATCCATGGTTTTATATTATGTTTCAAATTGATTTTTCGTGGCCCATCAATTTTTACGCTAAAAAAGTACCACTAAAGAAGATAGATTTAAAATAATTCACTAATAATTTAGGTGGATAGATTAAATTTAATTAAATTTGCAGCTCGAAAAACATAGGATACTCCCGTGTTTTTAGAATTAATCACTGTGAATCAGTGATTTACATGTCCCAAGCTTAGCGCAAGGGAAAAGCGGAATAAATACAATTCAGGGTTGAAAGGTATTTTGACCCTTTGTTTTGGAATAAAGAAAAAGTTAAATATTAAATAAATAATTATGTCTGGGTTAATAGGAAAAAAAATCGGAATGACCAGCATCTTCGACGCTAGTGGCAAAAATATGCCATGTACCGTATTAGAAGTTGGACCATGCGTTGTTACCCAAGTCAGAACCGAAGAAGTTGACGGCTATTCAGCCTTACAGCTTGGTTTCGATGACAAGACAGAAAAGAGTGCTACAAAAGCTGATTTAGGTCATGCAAAAAAAGCAGGTACTTCTGTTAAGAGAAAAGTCGCGGAATTTAGAGGATTTGATGAGGAGTACAAATTAGGAGATACGATAACTGTTGAACATTTTTCCGAAGGGGAATTTGTAGATGTTACAGGTACTTCAAAAGGTAAAGGGTTTCAAGGGGTTGTAAAACGTCACGGATTCGCCGGTGTGGGTCAAGCGACTCACGGACAGCACAACCGTTTACGTGCGCCAGGATCTATTGGTGCGGCTTCGTATCCTGCAAGAGTTTTCAAAGGAATGAAAATGGCAGGTCGTATGGGAACCGACACAGTTAAAGTTCAAAATTTAAGAGTTTTAAAAGTAGTTACTGAAAAAAACCTACTGGTAGTTAAAGGATGTATTCCTGGAGCTAAAAACGCTTATGTAACGATTCAGAAATAATGAAAGTAGCAGTTTTAGATTTAAACGGAAAAGATACAGGTAGAAAGGCAGACCTTTCTAACGATGTATTCGCTATAGAGCCTAATAACCATGCAGTTTACTTAGATGTTAAGCAATATCTTGCTAACCAACGTCAAGGAACGCACAAGGCTAAAGAAAGAGCTGAGATTACGGGAAGTACTCGTAAGATAAAAAAGCAAAAAGGAACTGGTACAGCCCGTGCGGGTAGTATTAAGTCTGGTTTATTTAAAGGTGGTGGTCGCATGTTCGGCCCAAGACCAAGAGATTACGGTTTCAAATTAAATAAAAATGTAAAACGTTTAGCACGTAAATCAGCATTGACCATTAAAGCTTCTGAAAAGTCTATTACAGTCTTAGAAGACTTTACTTTTGATTCTCCTAAAACAAAGAATTTTACAGCTGTTTTAAAGGCTTTAAACTTAGAGAGTAAAAAATCTTTATTTGTCTTGGGTGGCTCAAATAATAATGTATATTTGTCGTCGCGCAATTTAAAGGGCTCTGAAGTCTTAATAGACTCAGAGATAAGCACTTATAAAATACTAAACGCGAATCAAGTAGTGCTTTTTGAAAGTGCTTTGAAAAATATTGAAACGAATTTAAGTAAATAAGAAAACCATGAGTATCTTAATTAAACCAATAATCACCGAGAAAGCAACACTAGCTAGTGAGTCTAAAAACTGCTACAGTTTTCAGGTGAATACGAAGTCGAACAAGGTAGAAATAAAAAAAGCAGTGGAAGCTGCTTACGGAGTTTCTGTTAAAAAAGTTCGTACTATAAATGTCCGTCCAGATCGAAAAACTAAGTTTACAAAAACTGGTATTCAACATGGTAAAACAAATGCTGTAAAAAAAGCACTTGTACAACTGGCGGAAGGTGAAACGATTGATTTATACGCTAATATCTAATTAGACAAACATGTCAGTAAGAAAATTAAAACCAATCACCCCTGGACAGCGATTTAGAGTAGTAAACGGCTATGATGCCATTACTACTGATAAGCCGGAGAAGAGTTTATTAACTCCGAAGAAACGTTCAGGTGGTAGAAACAGTCAAGGAAAAATGACCATGCGCTATATCGGTGGAGGTCACAAGAAAAGGTACCGTATCATAGATTTTAAAAGAAACAAAACTGGTATTCCAGCGGAGGTTAAGTCCATTGAATACGATCCAAACAGAACGGCATTTATTGCACTTTTAAACTATCAAGACGGTGAAAAACGCTATATCATTGCACAAAACGGACTTCAAGTAGGTCAAAAGTTAGTCTCTGGAGAAGCTGTTGAACCTGAAGTTGGAAACGCAATGCCCCTGAGTCAAATTCCATTAGGAACAATCATTTCATGTATCGAACTTCGCCCTGGACAAGGAGCTGTTATGGCACGTAGTGCTGGTGCATTTGCACAATTAATGGCAAGAGATGGTAAGTTTGCTACGGTAAAATTGCCTTCAGGCGAAACACGTTTACTTTTGTTAGGATGCTTCGCTACTATAGGAGTTGTATCCAACTCAGATCACCAGTTACTGGTCTCTGGTAAAGCGGGTAGAAGTCGTTGGTTAGGAAGGCGTCCAAGAACAAGACCAGTTGTAATGAATCCAGTCGATCACCCAATGGGTGGTGGTGAAGGAAAATCTTCAGGTGGACATCCTCGTTCTAGAAATGGTATTCCTGCAAAAGGATTTAGAACTCGTTCTAAGACGAAAGCAAGTAGTAAGTATATTATAGAACGTAGAAAGAAATAATAAAACATGGCAAGATCATTAAAAAAAGGACCTTTCGTTCATTATAAGTTAGAGAGAAAAGTGGCTACTAATGTAGAAGCTAACAAGAAGACTGTTATCAAAACCTGGTCTAGAGCTAGTATGATTACACCTGACTTTGTTGGGCAAACAATCGCAGTTCACAATGGCCGTCAATTTGTTCCAGTATATGTTACTGAAAACATGGTAGGTCACAAATTAGGAGAATTTTCGCCAACACGTTCATTCCGTGGACATGCAGGTGCTAAAAATAAAGGTAAAAAATAAGAGCTATGGGAAGTCGTAAAAAAGAAATGGCAGACGCTATTAAAGCTGGAAAAAAGCAAATTGCTTTTGCAAAGCTTAATAACTGTCCTACGTCACCAAGAAAAATGCGCTTAGTAGCTGATTTAGTAAGAGGCGAAAAGGTAGAAAAGGCACTTAACGTTTTAAGATTTAGTTCTAAAGAAGCGTCACGTCGTTTAGAAAAATTAGTTCTATCGGCTGTTGCAAACTGGCAATCTAAAAACGAAGATGCAAGTGTTGAGGACGCTGATCTTTTTGTGAAAGAAATCAGAGTCGATGGAGGATCTATGTTAAAGAGACTTCGTCCTGCACCTCAGGGTCGTGCACACAGAATTAGAAAAAGATCCAACCATGTTACAGTGGTTTTAGGAGCTAAAAATAACACACAAAGCAATTAATAAATGGGACAGAAGACAAATCCAATAGGAAATCGCCTTGGAATCATCAGAGGATGGGAATCAAACTGGTACGGAGGAAATGATTACGGAGACAAGCTTGCTGAGGATGATAAAATCAGAAAGTACATCTTTGTTCGTTTAGCAAAAGCTAGTGTATCTAGAGTTATTATCGAAAGAACTCTTAAACTTGTAACCGTTACTATCACAACAGCTCGTCCTGGTATCATTATTGGTAAAGGCGGCCAAGAGGTAGATAAGTTAAAGGAAGAATTAAGAAAACTCACAGATAAAGAGGTTCAATTAAACATTTTTGAGATTAAACGTCCAGAATTAGATGCGTATTTAGTTGCGTCGAGTGTAGCTCGTCAAATCGAAAATCGTATTTCTTATAAGCGTGCAATCAAAATGGCTATTCAAGCCACTATGCGGATGAACTCTGAAGGAATTAAGATCCAAATTAGTGGTCGTTTGAATGGTGCTGAAATGGCACGTAGTGAACACTATAAAGATGGAAGAATCCCTTTATCAACATTTAGAGCTGACATAGATTATGCTTTGGTAGAAGCCCATACTACTTATGGTAGATTAGGCATCAAAGTGTGGATTATGAAAGGTGAAGTATATGGGAAACGTGAATTATCTCCTTTAGTTGGTCTATCAAAAGGTCAAGACAAAGGAAGTCGCTCATCGAATTCAAAACCTCGCCGTAGAAAGTAATTTTTTATAAATTAAAAGAAAATGTTACAACCAAAAAGAACAAAATTTCGTAAAGTCCAGAAAGGACGTATGAAAGGAAACTCCGAGAGAGGACATCAACTTTCTAACGGAATGTTTGGTATAAAATCACTCGATTCAAATTTTTTAACTTCACGTCAAATTGAGGCTGCTCGTATCGCTGCAACACGCCATATGAAAAGAGAAGGCCAGTTATGGATAAAGATATTTCCAGACAAGCCGATCACTAAAAAGCCACTTGAAGTACGTATGGGTAAAGGAAAAGGTGCCGTTGAATATTGGGCAGCTGTTGTGAAACCAGGAAGAATTTTATTTGAGGTCGGTGGTGTGCCACTTGACGTTGCTAAAGAAGCTTTACGCTTAGCGGCTCAAAAATTACCAGTTAAAACAAAATTTGTAATCGCTAGAGACTACGAAGCTTAATTTTATTGATATTATGAAACAATCTGAAATTAAAGAACTATCGACAGCTGAGTTACAGGAAAAACTTAGTGATACCAAAAAGACTTACGTGGATCTGAAAATGACACACGCAATATCACCACTCGAAAATCCAATCCAATTACGATCAGTTAGACGATCTGTAGCACGATTGGCAACGGAGTTAACTAATAGAGAAGTGCAATAACTGTATTCTGCTGAAAGATGGAAAAAAGAAATTTAAGAAAAGAACGTATAGGCGTTGTTACAAGTAACAAAATGATGAAATCAATCGTGGTTTCTGAAGTGAAAAAAGTAAAACATCCTATGTATGGAAAGTTCGTGCTAAAGACTAAAAAGTATGTAGCACACGACGAGACAAACGACTGTAACGAAGGAGACACTGTCAAGATCATGGAAACACGACCTTTGAGTAAATCCAAATGTTGGAGATTAGTAGAAATCATTGAAAGAGCTAAATAATTATGTTACAACAAGAATCAAGATTAAAAGTAGCTGATAATACTGGGGCAAAAGAGGTGTTAACCATCCGTGTTCTCGGTGGCACTAAACGTAGGTATGCTTCATTAGGTGACAAAATTGTTGTTACAGTAAAAGACGCAACGCCAAACGGAACCATTAAAAAAGGAGCTGTTTCAACTGCTGTTGTAGTGAGAACGGTAAAAGAAGTAAGACGTCCAGACGGATCTTATATTAGATTTGACGACAATGCTTGTGTTCTTTTGAATCCAACTGGTGAAATGAGAGGAACTCGTGTTTTTGGACCTGTAGCAAGAGAGCTTCGTGATAAGCAGTTCATGAAGATTGTATCATTAGCACCAGAAGTGCTTTAATTTAAGAAACATGGGAAAGCTAAAAATAAAAACAGGAGATACTGTTAGAGTTATTGCTGGAGATCATAAAGGATCAGAAGGTAAGATTGTAAAAGTATTACTAGAAAAAAATAAAGTGATCGTTGAAGGGGTAAACATGGTTAAAAAACACATGAAGCCTAGTGCTCAAAGCCCTCAAGGTGGTATCGTTGAAAAAGAAGCGTCTATCCAAATTTCAAATCTATCTTTGTTGACCTCTAAAGGGGAAACAACAAGAATCGGATACAAAATGGAAGAAGGTAAGAAAGTAAGATTTTCAAAAAAATCTAACGAAGTAATTTAAGAATTATGGGGTACATTCCAAGATTAAAACAAGAGTACAAAGACAGAGTTGTGTCAGCTCTTACAGAAGAATTCGGATATAAAAATGTAATGCAAGTTCCAAAACTGCAAAAGATAGTAATATCTAAAGGAGTTGGTGCAGCTGTTGCAGACAAGAAACTAATCGATTACGCAATCGAAGAAGTAACTAAGATATCTGGTCAAAAAGCAATTGCTACAATTTCCAAAAAGGATGTAGCATCTTTTAAATTACGTAAAGGAATGCCAATTGGTGTTAAAGTAACTTTACGTGGTGAAAACATGTATGAGTTTTTAGATCGTTTAGTGACCTCTGCACTTCCACGTGTAAGAGACTTTAACGGGATCAAAGCAAATGGATTTGACGGAAGAGGTAACTATAATTTAGGAGTTACTGAGCAAATTATCTTCCCAGAAATCAATATTGATAAAGTCAATAAAATTTCTGGAATGGATATCACATTTGTAACAGATGCTGATACGGATAAAGAAGCAAAATCATTATTAACAGAACTAGGGGTTCCTTTTAAAAAGAATTAAGCTATGGCTAAAGAATCAATGAAAGCCCGCGAGGTGAAAAGAGAAAAAGTAGTTGCTAAGTATGCTGACAAACGTAAAGCGTTGAAAGATGCTGGTGATTATGTAGGTTTGCAAAAACTTCCTGTAAATGCCTCCCCAGTGCGTATGCACAACAGATGTAAATTAACTGGCCGTCCAAAAGGCTATATGAGACAGTTTGGACTTTCAAGAGTTATGTTTAGAGAAATGGCTAACAAAGGTTTAATTCCAGGCGTTAGAAAAGCAAGTTGGTAAAATTATAAATTGGTTCAAGGTTCTAATAATAGAAAACCAAAACCGCAAATTAATACACTATGTATACAGATCCAGTAGCGGATTATTTAACAAGAATTAGAAATGCTGTTCGGGCGAACCACAGAGTCGTAGAGATTCCTGCTTCTAATTTAAAGAAAGAAATTACTAAAATATTATTCGAACAAGGATATGTTTTAAGTTACAAGTTTGATGACTCAACAGTACAAGGTACTATCAAAATAGCGCTTAAGTACAACAAGGAGACTAAAGACCCGGTAATTAAAAAGATCCAAAGAATAAGTAAACCAGGTTTACGTAAATATTCTGGTTCTGGAGATTTACCTCGTATTCTTAATGGTCTTGGTATTGCAATCGTTTCTACTTCACGTGGAGTTATGACAGGCAAACAAGCTCAAAGAGAAAACGTTGGAGGTGAAGTTTTGTGTTACGTCTACTAATTTAAAGATTTTAAGAAATGTCAAGAATAGGAAAAAATCCAGTAGCAATTCCCGAAGGTGTTAGTTTAGATATTACAGATAACCTTATTACGGTTAAAGGTAAATTAGGAGAACTAACTCAAGAATACTCTGCTGTAAGTATAAAAATTGAAGACAGTATCGTTTATTTAGAACGACCATCTGAAAATAAGGAACACAAAGCAAAACACGGTCTTTACCGTGCTTTAATAGCCAACATGATAGAAGGTGTTACAGCCGGATGGACTAAAGAATTAGAATTAGTCGGTGTAGGGTATAGAGCTTCTAATCAAGGACAAAAACTTGACTTAGCATTAGGTTTTTCTCACAACATTGTTTTAAATATTGCTCCAGAAGTTAAGGTTGAAACAGTATCAGATAAGGGAAAAAATCCAATCATTAAATTAACATCTCACGACAAACAACTTGTAGGCCAAGTTGCAGCCAAGATCCGTGGATTCAGATCGCCTGAGCCATATAAAGGAAAAGGAATTAGATTTGTAGGTGAAGTAATAAGAAGAAAAGCAGGTAAATCAGCTTAATAAGTAAGTTATGGCATTATCAAAAAACGATAGAAGACAAAGAATAAAAAACAGAATCAGAAAGATTGTAACTGGGACCGCGTCTCAGCCTCGATTAGCTGTTTTTAGAAGTAATAAAGAAATTTATGCTCAATTAGTAGATGACGTTAGTGGTGCAACCATCAGTGCGGCTTCTTCAAGAGATAAAGAAATCAGTTCAACTAATGGTTCTAAAGTTGATATCGCAGCGTTAGTTGGGAAATCAGTGGCAGAGAAAGCACTAAAAGCTGGAGTTGAATCCATTACTTTTGATAGAGGTGGTTACTTATACCATGGTAGAGTAAAATCGTTAGCGGAAGGCGCTAGAGGAGCAGGACTTAAATTTTAAAAAATTATGTATCAAAAATACAAAAGTGCAGAACTAGTAAAACCAAGTGGATTAGATTTAAAAGATCGTTTGGTAGGTGTTCAAAGAGTTACTAAAGTAACAAAAGGTGGTAGAGCATTTGGCTTTTCAGCGATTGTTGTTGTAGGAGATGAAGCTGGTGTCGTAGGACAAGGCTTAGGTAAATCTAAAGATGTTGCTAGTGCAATTGCAAAAGCAGTAGAAGATGCTAAGAAAAACTTAGTTAGAATTCCTTTAATCAAAGGAACTTTGCCTCACGAGCAAAAAGGCAAGTATGGTGGAGCTAGAGTAAATATTATTCCTGCGGCGCCTGGTACAGGAGTGATTGCTGGTGGAGCTGTGAGAACAGTTTTGGAAGCCGTAGGGGTTCATGATGTATTATCTAAATCTCAAGGATCTTCTAACCCACATAATGTTGTAAAAGCAACTTTCGATGCTTTATTACAATTAAGAGATGCGAAGGCAATAGCACGTGAGAGAGGTATTTCTCTTACGAAAGTTTTTAACGGATAATTTAGAACACGATGGCTAAGATAAAAGTAACAAAAGAAAAAAGTGCGATCAAACGTACACAGAGACAGAAAAGAACGTTAGAAGCTCTTGGTCTTAAAAAGATTGGTCAAACTGTAGAACACGATGCGACCTCTAATATTTTAGGAATGGTCAATAAAGTAAAACATTTAGTTTCTGTAGAAGAAGCTTAAAACAATACTGAAAAATGAATTTAAGTAATTTAAAACCTGCAGAAGGTTCAGTTAAGAGTCAAGGGAAAAGAGTTGGTAGAGGACAAGGTTCTGGTAAAGGTGGTACTGCTACACGTGGTCACAAAGGAGCTAAGTCACGTTCAGGTTATTCCAGAAAGGTAGGATTTGAAGGTGGTCAAATGCCATTACAAAGACGTGTGCCCAAGTTTGGTTTTACCAATATTAACCGTAAAGACTATCAAGGAATCAACCTTGATACGCTTCAACAGTTAGTAGACGAAAAGAAAATTAAATCAGAATTAGATTTTGAAACAATCGTCGAATTACGTTTAGGTCGTAAGCACGAATTGATCAAGATTCTAGGAAGAGGTGAGTTGAAAGCGAAGTTAAAAGTATCAGCTCATAAATTCACAGCAACAGCAAAAGCGGCTATTGAAGCAGCTGGTGGTGAAGTTGTAACCCTATAATACCCAGAAAATGAAATTTATAGAGACATTAAAAAACGTTTGGAAAATCACAGAACTTAAAGATAGAATTCTTCTAACTTTAGGACTGTTATTAGTCTATCGTTTTGGAGCACAAGTAGTGCTTCCAGGAATTGACGCTTCTCAGTTAGGATCATTAGCATCCAAAACAGACTCGGGTTTACTTGGACTCTTAAATGCCTTTACTGGTGGTGCATTTGCTAAAGCATCTATTTTTGCTTTAGGTATTATGCCTTACATATCAGCTTCTATTGTTGTTCAGTTAATGGGCATAGCTATACCTTATTTACAGAAACTTCAAAAAGAAGGTGCTAGTGGTCAGAAGAAAATAACGCAAATCACACGTTGGCTAACGATCGGTATCTGTTTAGTTCAGGCACCAGCATATTTAGCCAGTCTGCCCGCATTAATGGGAGGAACTGCGGCGTTTACTTTAGGTCAAGGTGGTGTATTCTACTTCTCCTCAATAGTAATTTTAGTAACTGGTTGTGTTTTTGCAATGTGGCTCGGTGAAAAAATCACTGATAAAGGAATCGGAAATGGTATTTCCCTTTTAATCATGGTTGGAATCATTGCAACGATGCCTCTTTCCTTCGCTCAAGAATTTGATTCTGCTGTTAATCAATCACAAGGTGGTCTAATCAAAATATTAATTGAACTCGTTATATGGTTCGTTATCATACTTGCCTCTATCATGTTGGTTATGGCTGTTAGAAAAATAGCCGTCCAGTATGCTAGAAGAACTGCTTCTGGTGGCTATGAGAAAAACATCATGGGTTCAAGACAGTATATTCCTCTAAAACTTAATGCATCAGGAGTTATGCCAATTATCTTTGCACAAGCAATTATGTTTGTTCCAGGATTAGTAGGAGGCCTTGACATGATGAAAGACTCCTTAGTAGGCCAATGGTTAGTAGCAAACTTTGGTGGTAATAGTATGTTTGGGTTATGGTACAATATAGTGTTTGCTTTGTTAATCATAGTTTTTACTTATTTTTACACAGCGATCACAGTACCGACAAATAAGATGGCTGATGATTTGAAAAGAAGTGGAGGTTTTATTCCTGGTATTCGACCTGGTTCGGAGACCTCAGAATATCTTGATAAAATAATGTCTCAAATAACCCTGCCAGGGTCTATGTTCCTTGCGCTTATTGCTGTGTTTCCAGCAATTATAGTACGTATCATGGATATCCAACCAGGGTGGGCCTTATTTTTTGGAGGAACCTCATTGTTAATAATGGTAGGAGTAGCGATCGATACAATGCAACAAGTAAATTCTTATTTGTTAAATAAACATTATGACGGCTTGATGAAAACAGGTAAAAATAGAAAAGCAGTTCAATAGCTCAATATAAATACATGGCAAAACAAGCAGCAATAGAACAAGACGGAAGTATCATTGAAGCATTATCAAATGCAATGTTCCGTGTAGAGTTAGAAAATGGTCACGTTGTGACCGCCCATATCTCTGGTAAGATGCGTATGCATTATATTAAACTATTACCTGGAGATAAAGTAAAACTGGAAATGAGTCCTTATGATTTATCTAAGGCAAGAATAACTTATAGATACTAATTAGAAGTAAAAGATGAAAGTAAGAGCATCAATTAAAAAGAGAAGTGTAGATTGTAAAATCGTACGCCGAAAAGGAAGACTTTACGTTATAAACAAAAAGAATCCTAGGTTCAAACAAAGACAAGGTTAATTATGGCTAGAATTGCAGGGGTAGACATCCCAAAACAAAAAAGAGGAGTAATCTCCTTAACTTATATCTATGGAATAGGTAGAAGTAGAGCTAAAGAAATATTAGCAGAAGCAAAAGTTGATGAAAGTACTAAAGTGTCCGACTGGTCCGATGAAGAAATCGGTAATATTCGTGATGCAGTAGGAACTTTTAAAATTGAAGGTGAACTTCGTTCAGAAGTCCAATTAAACATTAAACGTTTAATGGATATTGGTTGCTATAGAGGTATTCGCCACAGAGCGGGTCTTCCATTGCGTGGTCAACGCACGAAGAACAACTCAAGAACTAGAAAAGGTAGAAGAAAAACAGTTGCTAACAAGAAAAAAGTAACTAAATAATAATTAGTAATATGGCAAAGTCAAGTACTAAAAAACGTAAAGTTATCGTAGAATCTACGGGAGAAGCACATGTAACTGCTTCCTTTAATAACATTATCATCTCTTTAACCAATAAAAAAGGCGACGTGATCTCATGGTCATCAGCTGGAAAAATGGGTTTTAGAGGTTCTAAAAAGAACACACCCTATGCAGCTCAATTAGCTGCAGAAGATGCTTCTGGCCCTGCTAAAGAAGCAGGTCTTAAAAAAGTAAAAGTATACGTAAAGGGACCCGGTAATGGTAGAGAATCAGCAATACGTTCTTTACACAATAGTGGAATTGAAGTCACTGAAATTATTGATGTAACTCCTACGCCTCACAACGGATGTAGACCACCAAAAAGAAGAAGAGTTTAATTTTAATAGTATAAACGAGAGAACAACGACTGTCGAAGGATAAGCTTAAGACCTTAATTCACAATCACTCTCAAAAACAAAACGAAATGGCAAGATATACTGGTCCTAAAACTAAAATCGCCCGAAAGTTTGGCGTAGCAATCTTTGGAGAAGATAAATCTTTTGAAAAAAGAAACTATCCTCCAGGACAGCACGGAAATAATAGACGCCGTGGTAAAAAGTCTGAATATGCGATCCAGTTAATGGAAAAGCAAAAAGCTAAGTACACCTATGGTGTTCTAGAAAAGCAGTTTAGAAACATGTTTAAAAAAGCAACTGCTTCGCAAGGTATTACCGGCGAGGTGCTTTTACAATTATGTGAATCTAGATTGGATAATGTTGTTTTTAGAATGGGCTTATCTCGTTCTAGAAGTGGGGCTAGACAATTAGTGTCTCACAGACATATTACGGTAAATGGAGGTATTGTTAATATCCCTTCGTATTCTTTAAAAGCTGGCGACGTTGTTGCCGTTAGAGAGAAATCTAAATCATTAGAAACAATTGAATCTGCTTTGTCAAATTCATCTGTAGTTTATGAGTGGATTACTTGGAACAATGATATTAAATCTGGTACATATGTTTCTATTCCAGCTAGAATTCAAATTCCAGAGAACATTAACGAACAATTCATCGTCGAATTATATTCTAAATAATAACTGATACACTAAGCAATATGGCAATTTTAAATTTTCAGAAGCCCGATAAAGTAATCTTGATTGATTCTACTGATTTTGAAGGTAAGTTTGAGTTCAGACCTTTAGAGCCCGGTTACGGACTAACGGTAGGTAATGCTTTAAGACGCGTCTTACTTTCTTCATTAGAAGGATTTGCAATTACTTCAGTTAAAATGGAAGGAGTTGAGCATGAATTTTCTACAATTCCTGGAGTTGTTGAAGATGTTACCGAGATAATTCTTAACCTTAAGCAAGTTCGCTTTAAGCGACAAATCGAAGAAGTAGATAATGAATCAGTTTCAATTTCTATTTCAGGACAAGACAAATTAACTGCTGGAGATTTTCAGAAGTTTATTTCTGGTTTTCAAGTTTTGAATTCAGATTTAGTTATTTGTAATCTTGATCCTAAAGTGACCATCAATATGGAATTAACTTTAGAAAAAGGTCGTGGATATGTGCCTGCAGAAGACAATAAAAAAGCATCAGTAGCGGTTGGCACAATATTTACAGATTCTATTTATACACCAATAAAAAATGTTAAGTACAGTGTTGAGAACTTTCGTGTAGAACAGAAGACAGATTACGAAAAACTAGTTTTCGAAATTCAAACTGACGGTTCTATTACTCCTCAAGATGCACTAACGCAAGCTGCCAAGATCTTAATTCACCACTTTATGTTATTCTCTGACGAGCGTATCACTTTAGAGGCAGATGAGATTGCACAAACTGAAACTTATGACGAAGAATCCCTTCACATGCGTCAGTTGCTTAAAACTAAATTAATTGACATGGACCTTTCCGTTCGTGCTCTTAATTGCTTAAAAGCTGCAGAAGTAGATACTTTAGGAGACCTAGTCTCGTTTAACAAAAATGACTTAATGAAGTTTAGAAACTTTGGTAAGAAATCTTTAACTGAACTAGAAGAGTTAGTTAATATAAAGGGGCTTAGTTTCGGAATGGACTTAAGTAAGTACAAACTAGATAAAGATTAATTACTTTATAATTTGCTCCTCTTAATGAGTTGATGCAAGATAAAGTTTAAAAGAAAATGTCATGAGACACGGAAAAAAAATAAATCATTTAGGCAGAAAAACTGCGCATAGAAAGTCAATGTTAGCTAACATGGCTTGTTCTTTAATTGAACACAAGCGTATTAATACAACAGTAGCTAAAGCTAAAGCTTTAAAACAATTTGTTGAGCCTTTAATTACAAAAGCAAAAGACGATACAACTCATCACAGGCGTTTAGTTTTTGCTCGTTTAAGACAAAAAGAAGCTATCACTGAATTGTTTGGTGCTGTCGCAACTAAAATCGCTGATCGTCCAGGTGGTTACACCAGAATCATAAAGTTAGGTAATCGTCTTGGAGATAATGCTGATATGGCTATGATCGAATTAGTAGATTACAATGAAATCTATAATGCTGATAAGCAACCTAAGAAAAAAACAACTCGTAGAAGCCGAAAAGGAGGCGCTGCAAAACCAGTTGCTACTGCGGTAGAAATAACAACAACTGAAGAAGAAGAATAAATGTTAATAAGCATTTGAAATTTTAAGGATAAACTTTTTTAGTTTATCCTTTTTTTTTTGCAATTTTGTAAAACTTTTACAAGCAGTCAATTATAATGAAATACAAAACAAGAAAGAAAGCCGTTTTAGTTCTAGCAGATGGTACTATTTTCCACGGTAAAGCAATTGGAAATGAGGGAACAGCCTTTGGAGAGGTTTGTTTCAATACCGGAATGACTGGTTATCAAGAGATTTTTACTGATCCTTCTTATTTTGGTCAGCTTATGGTGACCACAAATCCGCACATAGGAAACTATGGAATTAATACGGATGAGATGGAGTCGGACTCTGTCAAAATCTCAGGCCTTATTTGCAAAAATTTTAGTTACAACTATTCGCGTGTTGATGCTGAGGGATCGCTAGAGGATTTCTTTAACACCCATAACTTATTCGCAATTTCAGATGTAGACACGAGAGCTTTGGTGAGTTATATCCGTGATAATGGTGCGATGAATGCCGTTATCTCTACTGATGTAGATGATTTAGAAGGACTCAAAAAACAGCTTTTACAAATTCCTCAAATGGAAGGTCTTGAACTGGCATCTAAAGTATCAACTAAAGAGCCTTATTTTTATGGAGATGAAAATGCACGTTACAAAATTGCAGCTTTAGATATTGGGGTCAAAGAAAATATTCTTAGAAATTTTGCAAAAAGAGACGCTTACATAAAGGTGTTTCCATACAATTCAACTTTTGAAGAATTAAGTGCATGGAAACCTGACGGCTATTTCTTGTCTAATGGACCGGGAGATCCGGAACCATTGGCAGAAGCCCAAATACTAGCTAAAACAATTATAGATAAAAACCTTCCCCTTTTCGGAATCTGTTTAGGCCACCAAGTAATTGCATTAGCTAATGGTGTGTCTACTTATAAAATGCATAATGGTCATAGAGGGATCAATCATCCTGTAAAAAACCTTGTTACTGGTAAAGGTGAAATCACTTCTCAAAACCATGGATTTGCTGTCAATAGACAAGAAGCGGAAGCACACGCAGATTTAGAGATTACGCACTTGCATTTAAACGATGATACAGTGGCAGGGATTGCGATGAAGTCAAAAAATTGCTTCTCCGTTCAATACCATCCTGAAGCAAGTCCTGGTCCTCACGACTCATCTTACTTGTTTGATCAGTTTATCCAAAGTTTAAAATAACCAGTTCATAAAAGGTGATATTTAATTAAAAAAACATTGCCTTTTTATTTTTACTACTACAACGTTTTAGCTAATAATTACTAGAATTCTACTTTAGAATAATTCTAAAAAAATACTATTTCGTAAGTTTACAATCTATAAACAACTTAAATACAAGACTATGAGTATTATAATTAACATTCACGCACGTCAAATATTTGACTCAAGGGGTAATCCTACGGTTGAAGTTGATGTAACAACTGAAAATGGCTTTATTGGAAGAGCAGCAGTACCATCAGGAGCCTCTACAGGGGAGCACGAAGCAGTTGAACTGCGCGATGGAGGACCTGCTTACATGGGGAAAGGCGTTTTAAAAGCAGTTGAAAATGTGAATGCACTTATTGCTCAAGAGCTTCTTGGCGTTTCTGTCTTTGAGCAAAACTTGATTGATCAAATTATGATTGATTTAGACGGAACGTCTAATAAATCAAAACTAGGTGCGAATGCCATTCTTGGTGTTTCTTTAGCTGCTGCAAAAGCCGCAGCCGCAGAGCTAGGAATGCCATTATATCGTTATGTTGGAGGGGTAAGCGCTAATACGCTTCCTGTACCGATGATGAATATCATCAACGGAGGTTCACATAGTGATGCTCCTATTGCATTTCAAGAGTTTATGGTAATGCCAGTAAAGGCTAAAAACTTTACTCATTCGATGCAAATGGGGACAGAAATTTTTCATCACCTTAAAAAAGTATTACATGACAGAGGTCTGAGTACTGCTGTGGGAGATGAAGGTGGGTTTGCTCCAAACCTTGAAGGAGGAACAGAAGATGCTTTAGAAACGATTGCAATGGCAGTTAAGAATGCAGGCTACACTTTAGGAGATGACGTCATGATTGCTTTAGATTGTGCTGCAGCTGAATTTTACGCAGATGGTCATTATGACTATACAAAATTTGAAGGAGCTAAAGGTCAAATACGTACAAGCCATCAACAAGCAGATTACTTAGCAGAATTAGCAGCTAAGTATCCAATCATTTCAATTGAAGATGGAATGGATGAAAATGACTGGGAAGGATGGAAATACCTTACTGACAAGATAGGAGATAAGGTTCAATTAGTTGGTGACGATTTATTTGTAACCAATGTAGAACGTCTTTCAACTGGGATTGATAACAATATTGCTAATTCAATTCTTATTAAAGTCAATCAAATCGGAACACTTACTGAAACAATAGCTGCCGTGAACATGGCGCATAATGCAGGTTACACTTCTGTAATGTCGCATCGTTCTGGTGAAACAGAGGATAATACTATTGCAGATCTTGCAGTTGCGTTAAACACAGGTCAAATCAAAACAGGTTCTGCATCACGAAGTGACAGAATGGCCAAGTACAACCAATTACTCCGAATTGAGGAAGAGTTAGGTGAGACGGCCTACTTTCCACAAGAGAAGGCATTTAAAATCAACTAACATACTTAGTTTATTCAAAAAAAAGGCACCTTATTTAAGGTGTCTTTTTTTTGAATAAGATTTTAAGACTGCGCTTCTCAATTAATAATATTCCAGTTTTTTTTAAAAACAGTTGCCTAGAGATTCTCTGTAAGCCTTTCGAATAAAACATTTTTTTTTTGTAAATTCGCTACATATTATAACACTTCCCAAAATGTCAGATAAAGCAATTTTAGAAATAAACGGTCAAAAATATGAATTCCCAACTTTTATAGGTTCTGAAAATGAAGTTGCTATAGATATTAGTACTCTGAGGTCGGTTACAGGAGGAGTAACAACAATAGATCCAGGTTTTAAAAACACAGGTTCTTGTAAAAGTGAAATCACATTCTTAGACGGCGAAAAAGGTATCTTAAGATACAGAGGGTATTCCATTGAAGAATTAGCTGACAAAGCTGATTTCTTAGAAGTCACATATTTATTAATTTTTGGAGAATTACCAAATAGTGAACAATTAGATAAATTTCATTCAGATATAAAATCCGAGACTATCGTAGATGATGATATTCGTAAAATATTAGATGCTTTTCCAAAGTCCGCACATCCTATGGGTGTTTTATCCTCACTTACTAGTGCGCTTACAGCTTTTAACCCTACAAACGACCAAGTTAGTAATATTGATTACCAAAGGACTAGAGAGGCCTTGTATAACAATATAGTTAAAGTTTTAGGAAAGATTCCAGTATTAGTAGCATGGACTTTAAGAAAGAAGAATGGGCTCCCTCTAGATTATGGAGATAGTTCTTTGGGTTATGTAGAAAACATCCTTAAAATGATGTTTAATAAGCCTAATGAGGTTTATGTTCAAAACCAAGTTATTGTTAATGCTTTAAATAAGTTACTCATTTTACATGCTGACCATGAGCAAAACTGCTCTACATCTACAGTTCGAATAGTTGGTTCTTCTCATGCTGGTTTATTTGCTTCTATATCTGCGGGTATTTCTGCCTTATGGGGCCCCCTTCACGGAGGAGCTAACCAAGCAGTTTTAGAAATGTTAGAGGCTATCAAAGAAGATGGTGGCGACACGAAAAAATATATGGCAAAAGCTAAAGATAAAAGTGACCCTTTTCGTTTAATGGGATTTGGACATAGAGTTTATAAAAACTTTGATCCACGCGCTAAGATCATCAAAGTAGCAGCTGATGAAGTTCTCAAAGATTTAGGAGTTGAAGATCCTATTTTAGATATCGCCAAAAGTCTTGAAAATGAAGCCTTAACAGATCCTTACTTTGTGGATAGAAAACTTTATCCTAACGTTGACTTTTACTCTGGGATTATTTATCGTGCTATGGGAATTCCTGTAGAAATGTTTACAGCTATGTTTGCCCTAGGTCGTCTTCCAGGTTGGATAGGTCAATGGAAAGAAATGCGTTTTCGTAATGAACCTATAGGTCGACCCCGACAAATATACACTGGAAGTACTTATCGCCCATTCAAGTCTGTTTCTAAATAAAATCCTTGTTAAGGAAATAACATATGCTATCTCTTCTCATAAATAATGAGTTTTCCCGATTGAGGTCTGTCCTCCTTGGTATTGCTCACAGTAACGGTCCTGTTCCTTCAATTGAAGACTGCTATGATCCAAGTAGTTTACAGCATGTGCGTTCGGGTACTTACCCAGTCGAGGCTGATATGAGCTTTGAGATGGCAGCTGTATTGGCAGTCTTTAAAAAATATGAAGTTCAAGTATTCCACCCAAGTATTATTGAGAATTGTAATCAAATATTTGTAAGGGATATTGCCTTTGTTATTGAAGATAAATTCATTAAATCAAATATTCTTCCAGAAAGAGATCAAGAAATTAATGCCCTAGAATCTCTTTTTAAATTAATACCTCCAGAAAACATTATTGTGTTTCCTGAAGAATGTCATGTCGAAGGGGGAGATGTAATTGTGTGTGGTAAATACATTTTTATAGGGGTATATTCAGCCCCAGATTATTCAGATTATATAACGGCTAGAACAAATCTTAATGCCGCAAAAGCGATTCAGCAATTATTTCCTGAAAAGATCATTAAAACTTTTGAGCTTCGAAAATCCAACTCAGATTCACTTGAAAATGCGTTGCATTTAGATTGTTGTTTTCAGCCCATAGGGCTAGGGAAGGCCTTAATTCATTCTAACGGATTCTTAAACCGAAGCGATTATGATTGGCTGATTGATTTTTTTGGCAAAGACAATGTGTTTGAAGTAAATAAAGAAGAAATGACTCAAATGATTTGCAATGTTTTTTCTATATCAGATACCGTTGTGATATCTGAACAAAACTTTACAAGATTAAACTACTGGCTCGTTGCACAAGGATTTACAGTTGAAAAAGTACCTTATTCTGAAATATCTAAACAAGGGGGATTACTCCGTTGTTCAACCCTCCCACTAATACGCGATTAAAATGTCACAAATTACCAATACAGTTTTAATGGTTCGTCCAGTTCAATTCAGAATGAACGAGCAAACATCTGTTAATAACTATTACCAAAAAGTCCCTGAAAACATTCTTTCCGAAGTAGTGAATAAAATGGCTGTCAAGGAATTTGACGGAATGGTAAGAAAACTTAAAAAAGTAGGGATCCAGGTTATTGTTGTTAAGGACACCAAAGAGTTTGATACGCCAGACTCCATATTTCCTAATAATTGGATTTCATTTCATTCCAATGGAACAATTGGTCTCTATCCAATGTTTGCGGAAAATAGGCGTCTAGAGCGGAAGGAATCTGTTTTAGAAGCGGTGGAGAATCAGGGATTCGTTGTGAAAAATGTCGTTGATTACTCAGGTGCAGAAGTAGATAATCTATTCTTAGAAGGTACTGGCAGCATTTTATTAGATCGTGTAAACAACAAGGCTTATTGTGCAATATCTGATCGCGCCGATGAAGGGCTCTTTATTGAGTTCTGTGAAGATTTTGAATACACTCCAGTGGTATTTTCAGCCTTTCAAACAGTCAATGATAAGCGCGAAAAAATATATCACACCAATGTCATGATGTGCATTGGAGATACTTTTGCAGTAGTATGCCTGGCTAGTATAGACGACAAAAAGCAACGTAAAAGCCTTATTAATCACCTTCAAGACGACGGAAAAAAAGTAATTGAAATATCCGAGGATCAAGTAAATCACTTTGCAGGAAATATGCTTCAACTTAAAGGGTTAGAAGAGGCTAGTTATTTGGTAATGAGCCAGTCTGCACTAAAGTCATTACGTCCTGCACAGGTTAAGCTTATAGAGTCCCACACAACGATTCTTTCATGTCCTTTAGACACCATTGAGTCTTGTGGAGGTGGAAGTGCCCGTTGTATGATGGCTGAAGTGTTTTTGCCTACGACCGTATCAAAATAGGATTAAAAAAAATGTATCTTTGAAACTGAAATTGAATATATAATGACTCTTCAGGAATCGCTAACGCAACACATAAAACAAGCCTTTTCAACACTTTACCAAACACCCTTAAGTTCTGTTGAGTTTCAATCAACTCGTAAAGATTTTGAAGGAGACCTTACGGTAGTGACGTTTTCTATGTTACGAACCGTAAAAATGAACCCTGCTCAATTAGGGGAGGATTTAGGGGCCTATTTATTTGAAAACTCAGCGGAAGTCATTGGATATAATGTTGTCAAAGGTTTTTTAAACTTGGTGATTTCTGACACCTATTTTATGAACTTTTTTCAGACGCTAACTAGTAGCTCTAAATTTGGGTTTTTAGAACAGTCAGGGGATCAAGCAGTGATGGTAGAGTATTCCTCTCCTAACACAAATAAGCCTTTGCATTTAGGGCATGTCAGAAATGTTCTTTTAGGCTACAGTGTTGCTGAAATATTAAAGGCATCTGGGAGGAAAGTTTATAAAACTCAAATCATTAATGATCGAGGCATCCATATATGTAAAAGTATGTTGGCTTGGCAGCGTTTTGGGAACAATGAAACTCCAGAATCTACAGGCCTGAAGGGCGATAAGCTGGTTGGAAATTATTATGTAAAATTTGATCAAGTATACAAACAAGAAACAAGTGCTTTAGAAGCAAAAGGCCTTTCATCAGATGATGCTAAGTTACAAGCACCGATACTGTTAGAGGCTAAGGAAATGCTTTTAAAATGGGAAGCTGGAGACGCAACAGTAGTCGCACTTTGGGAACAAATGAATCAGTGGGTTTATGCTGGATTTGATGTAACCTATAAAGCAATCGGAGTTGATTTTGATAGTTTCTATTACGAAAGCCAAACTTATTTGTTAGGGAAGTCTTTCATTACTGAAGGACTTCACAAAGGGGTTTTTATAAAAAAAGAAGATGGTTCTGTTTGGTGTGACCTAACAGCCGATGGATTGGATGAGAAAATAGTGCTAAGAGCTGACGGAACTGCCGTATATATTACTCAAGATATTGGAACAGCCATTCAACGTTTAGAAGATTTTCCGGATGTTGGAGGGATGGTGTACACCGTTGGAAATGAGCAAGATTATCATTTTAAAGTGTTGTTTTTGATCTTAAAGAAACTTGGCTTTGAGTGGGCTAAGAATCTGTCTCATCTTAGCTATGGAATGGTAGATTTGCCGAGTGGTAAGATGAAAAGCCGTGAAGGTACCGTTGTTGATGCTGATGATTTAATTGCCGAAATGGGTGCTACTGCAAAGCAGATTTCACAAGAATTAGGGAAGTTAGAAGGATATTCAGAGACTGATAAAGAAGCGATTTATTCGACGATTGGTTTAGGGGCACTTAAGTATTTTGTTCTTAAAGTTGATCCAAAAAAACGAATTCTATTTGATCCACAAGCTTCTGTAGATTTCCAAGGAAATACAGGTCCGTTCATACAATACACCTACGCCCGAATTCAAGCCATTCTACGAAAATCAGCACAAGATTCACATCCAGAAGTTACTACTTCATATGAGTTGCACGATAAAGAAAAATCATTATTAAAACAGCTGCAGTTATTTCCAGATGTTATTCAGCAAGCAGCAGTCAATTATAGCCCTGCACTAGTGGCTAATTTCGCCTATGATTTGGTAAAAGAATTCAATTCTTTTTATCAAAATGTATCTATACTAGGAGCAGACTCTGAAGTTGAAACCTCATTTAGAGTTCAGCTTTCTAAAGCAGTTGCAGACACGGTCAAAAACGCATTCAGTTTATTAGGAATTAAAGTTCCTGAGCGTATGTAATTTTAAGTTCTATGCTTGACTCTCTACAAGATTTTATTCCAGAAGCCTCTTACGATCAAGTAACCGCTCTTTTGTCGCATGATAATTTAGAGGTTAAGGTCAAACAAGAGCGCCAAACTCGTCACGGCGATTACCGTCGTTTACCAACAGGTAAACACCAAATCACAATCAATTCAAATTTAAATCCCTATCGTTTTTTAATTACTTTGATTCATGAAGTCGCCCACTTTGAAACTTATAAGTCCTATGGCAGACAAATAAAGCCGCATGGTCCCGAATGGAAGTCCGTATTCCAACACCTCATGTTAGTTTTTTTACGACCAGAAGTATTTCCTAGTGATGTCTTGCCTCTTCTAGCATCTCACTTTAAAAACCCAAAAGCAAGCAGTGATTCGGATGCAGTATTAGCCTTGAAGCTAAAGCAGTACGACCCCCCTAACGGAAAAATATTTATATTTGAAGTGCCTATAGGGTCTACGTTTCGATTGCGTAACGGTAAATTATTTCGAAAAGGACCAAAAAGGCGAACGCGATTTGAAGGGACTGAATTGGCTACGGGCCGTTTGTACGTTTTTAATCCAAATGCAGAAGTAGTTCTCGTAAAGGGCTTAAAAAAAATATAACCATTTTGATTAATATTGTTAGTTATGAATGAGAATTTAAATACAGAATTAGGGAACACAAAAACAGAGCAATCTAAAGTGGCCGTAAAAAAAGATGCCTTAGGACTCTTGTCCTCATTAAAAATATTTTTAATAGAACTGCTAGACTTTCGTCACGATACCGACCGAGAGGCTACTGTAGCTGCCATTAAGGCGGATATTCCATTTAAAGGCGCCACAGTATGGATATTAATTTGCTCTATCTTTGTCGCCTCTATAGGCTTAAATGCCAACTCTACAGCCGTTGTAATTGGTGCCATGTTAATTTCACCATTAATGGGGCCTATCCTAGGAATCGGGCTATCGATTGCCATCAATGATATAGACACGCTTAGAAAGTCTTTAATCAACCTAGCGACAATGCTTGTGTTGAGTTTGTTTACTGCATTTTTATTTTTTTACATCTTTCCTTTAAATCAAGATAATTCTGAATTACTAGGTCGTGTTAAGCCCGATATTCGTGACGTTCTTATTGCATTTTTTGGAGGTTTAGCGCTAATTATTGCTCGAACTAAAAAGGGAACGATTGCTTCTGTGGTATTTGGTGTCGCCATAGCCACCGCTTTAATGCCTCCGCTTTGTACGGCAGGTTATGGGTTGTCTCAAGGGAATTGGAGCTACTTCCGTGGCGCCATGCATCTTTTTGCAATTAATACTATTTTTATTGCTTTTGCCACCTTTTTAGTGTTGAAGATTCTGCGTTTTCCAATGGTCACATATGCCAACTCTAAGCGTAGAAAAAATATTTCTCGTTTTGCCACTATCATAGCTCTAGCGGCGATGCTTCCGGCAAGCTGGTCTTTTTACAGTGTATTAAATGAAACAAGGATTGAATCCGATTATAAAACCTATTTAGAGTTAGAAATTGATAATAACAATAGTCTTTGGTTACGTGGGGAGAAAATGGATCCTGCGAATAAATCAATTACACTTAACTTCAATGGGGAAATCAGTGAGGCTACTAAATCTGATTTAATAAATGAGCTAAACGGATATGAGTATCTTCAAGATTTTAGTCTTATTATTAACGGAAATAAAAATAGAAGTTCAGACAAGATTTTAGAATTATATGACTTAGCTATTGATAAAATTGAAGAGCGCGAAACGACGATCTCGACTTTAGTAATGGAGATAGATAGTTTAAAGTTAGAAGCGAGTTCTAATAAAACTATAATGGATTTGAATGTGTTTTCTACGCTTTCCAAAGACGCTAAAATCCAATTTACAGAATTAAAATACTTCGGATATTCAAAAATGTTAATCTCCTCTGATTTTCGAACCACAGATACATTAACTGTCGTTAGAACCCAATGGGATTCCTCACTAGCAGACAGTTTGGTAGGTATCCGTGTTGATAGCCTAAAGTTATGGTTAAAATCAGAGTTGGATGTTGAGAATTTAGAAATGATTGGTAAATAACATCTAAAGGTCGTCTAAGTACATCTTACGTACTTTTTTAAATAAGTTGGAGGAATACACAAAGTCGGTAACCACTTCATTGTCCGTTTTGAAAATGGTATCCTTACTGCCTTCCCAGGCTTTGAGTCCGTCTTTTAGAAAGACAATTTTCTCTCCAATTTCCATGACTGAATTCATGTCATGAGAGTTTATCACTGTGACAATATCGAATTCTTTGGTAATTTCTTGAATTAAATTATCAATGACAATAGCCGTTTTTGGGTCCAAGCCAGAATTTGGCTCATCACAAAACAAATATTTAGGATTATTGACAATAGCCCTAGCAATAGCGACCCGTTTTTGCATTCCTCCAGAAGCCTCACTAGGCATCTTATGGTGCGCATTTTCAAGATTGACCCGTTTTAAGGCAGAGTTCACACGCTCTTCCATTTCACTCTGTGATTGTTTGGTGAACATTCTTAGTGGAAACATAACGTTTTCAGCTATAGTTAAAGAGTCAAACAATGCGCCTCCTTGAAATACCATTCCAATTTGAGAGCGTAACGTTCGTTTTTCATTAGCTGATAAACTCAAAAACAATTTATCATCATAGCCTATACTGCCTTTCTGATAGTCAAAAAGTCCAAGTAAGCACTTCAATAAAACTGTTTTTCCAGAGCCACTTTGACCAATGATAAGATTGGTTTTTCCTTTTTCAAATATGGTTGAAATCCCTTTCAATACTTGAGAGTCTCCAAATGATTTATGTAAATTTTTAACTTCGATCATTAGCTTAGAAGCATTTGAGTTAAAATATAATTCAGTAAAATAATCGCAACACTTGTCCATACGAAAGCAGTGGTGCTTGCTTTGCCAACTTCAAGTGCCCCGCCCTTCATGTAATAGCCATGAAATGATGGAATGGTAGCGAGTAAAAACGCAAATACTAATGTTTTGATAAACGCATAAACCATATGAAATGGCATGAAGTCCATCTGAACTCCAGTCACATAGTCTTCAAAAGTTGAATAGCCTCCAAATACACAGGCCGCCATTCCTCCTATGATTCCTAAAAACATAGCGATAGAAATTACAAAAGGATAAAGTAAAAGGGCAACGGTTTTTGGAAACACTAGGTAATTCACGGAGTTAATCCCCATGACCTCTAAAGCATCAATTTGTTCTGTAACACGCATTGTTCCAATGCTGGAGGTGATGAAGGACCCTACTTTACCTGCCATAATAACTGAAATAAATGTAGGGGCAAACTCTAAAATAATGGATTGTCTGGTTGCAAAGCCAACTAAGTATTTTGGGATTAATGGGTTGTCAATATTCAAGGCTGTTTGAATTGTAATTACGCCGCCCACAAAAAAAGAGATAAAGGCGACAATTCCTAAAGACCCAATGATTAGATCTTCAATATCTTTTAGAATCAGCTGTTTCATTACAGACCATTTGGTAGGTTTGCGGAACATTTCGGCAATCATTAAAAAATAGGACCCAATATTGTGAAGGTAGTTCATGGAATTATAATTGATGCTAAAGTAAAAAATTCTATCCATTAATTTACTTTTAATAAAATTGAATCATAAAAATTAGTGTATTTTTGAAATTAACTAAGCTAAAAATTCATGTATTCCAAAGTCACGTATCTATTTTTGCTATTAAGCATTTTTTCATGTAACACTTCGTTAGAGGTATCATCTTATAAAGTCTCAAATAATAAGCCTAAACTTGTAGTGGGTGTTGTGGTAGATCAAATGCGTTTTGAATACCTGAACCGTTTTAAAAACAAATACAGTTCACAAGGGTTTTTAAGATTAATGAATGAAGGTTATAGTTGCAACAATCATCACTTTAATTATATTCCAACGGTAACTGGCCCTGGCCATGCTTCAATATTTTCTGGGGCGACTCCTAGTGTTCATGGGATTGTTGGTAATGATTGGTATGATAAAACAAATGAAAGCACGGTCTATTGTACTTCAGATAGTAAGTATATCCCAGTCGGGGCTGCCGCTAAATATGGGAAAGTAGCTCCAACGAACTTAAAAGTTACGACTGTTGCTGATCAAAACCGAATATTTACACAAATGAAAGGTAAAACGATAGGGGTTTCCATCAAAGACCGAGGCGCTATTTTTCCTTCTGGACATACAGCAAACGGAGCCTATTGGTTTGAAGGTTTAGATGAAGGAAAGTGGATGACAAGCTCTTATTACATGGATGAACTTCCTGAATGGGTTAGGAAGTTTAATACTCGCTCAAATATATCCAACTATGTTAAGACTTGGAATACGCTTTATGATATTAGTGTGTACCAAGAAAGCGGACCAGACAACTCGAATTATGAAAAAGGATTTAATGGAAAAGCTAGCCCAGTCTTTCCTTACGACCTAAAAGACCTAATGGCGTCAAATGAAGGGTTTGACATTATTAAAACGAGTCCTTTTGGGAATACAATGATCACAGATTTTGCGTTATCTGCTATTGAGGCGGAAGGTCTAGGCGATGATGCGTTTACGGACTTTCTTACCATAAGTTATTCATCTACTGATTATGTAGGGCATAATTTTGGTTTAAGTTCTGTAGAGTTGCAGGATACTTATCTGCGTCTTGATTTAGAGATTGAGCGATTGCTAAATTATTTAGACAAAAATGTAGGCGAAGGGAATTATACTTTATTTCTGACTGCCGATCACGGAGCAGCTGAGGTTCCTGCTTATTTGAGTGATATTAATGTACCAGGTTCAAACATAGCAAAAGATGATTTTTCTTCTTTATTTGATGCTCTAAAAACAAAATATGAAACTTCTGATTTAGTTAAAAACATAAGTAATGATCAAGTTTTCTTAAACCAAGAACGAATTCTTTCTTTGCAACTAAACTTAGAAGAGGTACAGCGGTTTGTGGTGAATGAAATTATCAAGTATCCTTTTTTGAATAATGCCTATACAGCCACGACGATGCAGTCTACTTACTTTGAGAGTGGCTTGCCAATGTTGCTCCAAAATGGTTACAATCAAAAAATATCTGGAGACGTCCTATTTACGCTTCAACCGGGTGTGATTGTATATGGTTCTAAAGGAACAACTCATGGATCAGGATATACCTATGACACGCATGTACCATTGTTGTTTTACGGAAACGGTGTTCAGAAGGGAACGTCTTATGAACCTACAAACGTAACGGATGTGGCGCCTACGATTTCGGCACTACTTGGTATCTCATTTCCTAGTGGAGCTACAGGAACTATTATTGAAAAGGTGATTTATTAGTTTTGTTTGAGATCTCATTATTAACGCCATCTATGTAGTTTAATAATGCTTCTTTTCCAGAATAATTTGTAGAAGATGTAACAAAGTAGTTGGGCATTTCTTCCCAAAATTCAAGTAGCTTATTTTTGTAGCTATCAATGTGTATTTCAATAGCTTTTGGGCGTAATTTATCTGCTTTCGTGAAAATAATTGAAAACGGTATACCGTTTTCTCCAAGCCATTGCATAAATGCTAAATCAACAGATTGTGGCTCATGTCGAATGTCAACCAAAACAAAGGCTGAAACTAATTGTTTTCGTTCGTTAAAGTAAGAAGTGATGAATTTCTGAAATGTTTTCTTCGCAGATTTTGACACGCGAGCATATCCATAGCCAGGCAAGTCAACTAAAAACCACTCTTTGTTAATCAGAAAATGATTAATAAGCTGAGTTTTTCCAGGCCTTCCAGATGTTTTGGCTAAATTCTTTTGATTGGTTAACATGTTAATCAATGAAGATTTTCCAACGTTACTACGGCCAATAAAAGCATACTCAGAGAATTGACTTGTAGGGCATTTAGAAACCTCTTGGTTGCTTACTACAAATTCAGCAGTTTTAATTTGCATAATGACTTGATTTTTAGAACTCTCTTTTAGTGAGCCAATCAAATACGATCTTATTGAATGTGTCTGGATGTTCCATCATAGCAGCATGCCCACATTTATCGATCCAGAATAATTCTGAATCCGGGAGAAGATTATTAAATTCTAAGCCTACGTCAGGGGGAGTGACGATGTCGTTTTTGCCCCAAATAATACAAGTTGGAGTTATTATGTTTGGTAGGTCTTTCGCCATATTGTGTCTAATAGCACTTTTGGCAATTGCAAGCGTTTTTACAAGTTTACTACGATCATTTACTGAAGCAAATACTTCATCTACCATTTCTTTAGAAGCAACTTCAGGGTCGTAAAAGACTTCCTGTACTTTTGATTTCATGACTTCGTAATCGCTGCGTTTTGTATATCCACTGCCCATAGCGCTTTCATAAAGTCCTGAGCTTCCTGTTATAACGAGGGCCTTTACTTTAGCTGGATATAGTTTTGTGTATAATAACCCAATGTGACCTCCAAGAGAATTCCCAAGTAAAATAACATCATCGAAAACTAGTAAATCAATAAAGTCCTTTAAATACTCTGCAAAGCTTTTGACATTTGTGCTCAATAATGGCAATGAGTATAGAGGTAGTTCGGGCAATACAACCTTGTACCCATTTTTACTAAAAAATTCAGTAACTCCGTTGAAATTGCTTAAGCCACCCATTAATCCGTGAAGGATTATTATTGGTCGTCCTTCGCCGATTTCGACATATTTGAACTTACCTTCTTCTTTAAAACTATAATTCATTTGTAATAGAAAATTTGTTTTAACAAATCTACACAATTTAAATTAAAAAATATTGAATTTTATTCTTAAGCGTACATAGTTATTGATGCTTTTAATTTTTTTTAAGAGCTTATATTGGACTAATTAAAGTAGTTAAAACCCTATTGTTAATAGCGCTTCCCACTCTTTAAGTATTTGATATGAAACTAAATAGCTTCATAGTCTGTGCATTTAATCGAAGTATTTTACCGTTAATAGAATTTTATTAACAATGTGGTAAAATGTGGTAAAATGTGGTAAATATTTTTTAGCTTTGAATTCAATAATCTATTAAATCATAATATTACAAATTGAACACTTTAATTGGAACATATGAGTGCAAGGTCGATGCCAAAGGCCGTTTGATGCTGCCAGTTGCTTTCAAAAAACAGCTGACCTCTGTAATGGGTGATGGCTTTGTTTTGAAGCGTGCAGTTTTTCAGCCATGCCTTGAGTTGTATCCAATGGGTGAGTGGAATTCATTGATGCTTAACATCAATAAACTTAATCGTTTTAAGAAAAAAAACAATGATTTTATTAGACGTTTTACTTCGGGAGTAAAGCCTGTTGATTTAGATGTTTCTGGTCGTTTACTGATCCCAAAGGATCTTGTGGGATTTGCTGGTATATTTAAGGAAATCGTTGTGACTTCTGCAGTTAATATTATTGAAATCTGGGACAAGGATAAATATGAAAAAGCCATTAATGATGCTGCGGGTGATTTTGCCGGTCTTGCTGAAGATGTAATGGGCCAAGATGATATGGATGGAGTATCATAGCCCAGTATTGCTCAAAGAATCCGTGGGAGGTTTAAATATAAAACAGGATGGTGTATACGTTGACGTAACCTTTGGAGGTGGTGGTCATAGTAAGGAAATCCTTGAGTCCTTAGGGACTAAAGGGCGACTTATCGCTTTTGATCAAGATAAAGATGCTCTTTTAAATGTAATTGATGATCCTCGTTTTTTATTAATTAGTGAGAATTTTAGATTCATGCAGCGTTTTTTGAGGTTTCATGGGGTTAAGGCTGTTGATGGAATTTTAGCTGATTTCGGCGTTTCATCACATCAGTTTGATGAGCCAGAAAGAGGGTTTTCGATTCGTTTTGATGCGATGTTGGACATGAGGATGAATCAACAAGATGTTTTGTCAGCACACTCATTAGTTAATACCTATGAAGAAGAGGCTTTGCGACAAGTCTTTTGGCAGTATGGCGAGTTGAGGACCGCTCCAGTATTGGCAAAAACAATTGTTCAAGCCCGTCAAATAACGTCTATTGATACGACGTTTGATTTGAAAACTGTTTTGAAAAAACATTTACCACAGGGAAGAGAAAATAAAATTCTAGCGCAAATTTATCAAGCGATTAGAATAGAAGTGAACCAAGAGATTGAAGTACTAAAGGCTTTTTTATTACAGACGCCTTCTTTGTTAAAAACAGATGGACGTCTAAGTGTTATTTCGTATCACTCTTTAGAAGACCGCTTAGTTAAGCGGTTTATAAGAAATGGTTTATTTGAAGGTGAACCTGAAAAAGATGTTTTTGGAAACTTTGAAGTTCCTCTCAAAAAAGTTGGAAGCTTAATTATTCCAACGTCAGCTGAGATAAAATCAAACAACAGGGCTCGAAGTGCTAAGTTAAGAATTGCTAAAAAAGCAAAATAAGAGGTGTAAATGAAAAACACAATGTATAATATTTTAAAAGGAACTTTTCTCGTCAGCGACGGAGCTTTTAAAAATTGGCGTCTTATTTTCTTTTTTTTAGCATTAGCCATTTTAATGATTGCTAGCTCTCATACGACGGATCGTAAGGTGCATAACATTGCTCGATTAAATGAACAAGTTAAGGAGCTTCGTTCCTCTTATGTTGAAACACGAGCCTTGTTGATGGAGTTTAAAATGGAGTCTGTAATTAAAAAACGACTTGCATCTAAGGGAATTAAGTCTTCTGTTAATCCGCCTTTTAAAATTATTATTAAATCTAAATCAAATTAAATCAATGTCCTCAACTGAAAAGTCTATTATGAACAAATTGTACTTCGCATCTGCAGTCATGTTCATTTTTGCCCTTTTAGTGGTGTATAAATTAATCACAATCCAGTTTGTTCACGGGGCTGAATATCGTGGACTTGCAGAGCAGCGAACGATTAAAGATGTTAAGATCCCTGCCAATCGCGGTAATGTGTATTCTGTGGGTGGTAGCTTGTTGGCAACATCCGTTCCAAAATACGATATTCGAATTGATCTTGTGACGCCCTCAGCAAAAAACTATAAAAACCATATTAGCGCATTAAGCGATTCGTTAGCTAGCTTTCATGGCGCTTCATCTAGCGAATTTATTCAAAAGTTAAATTTAGCACGCCAAAATAAAAACCGCTATTTTCTTTTAGCGACCAATCTAGGGTATTCACAATATTTACAATTTAGAAATTTCCCTCTTCTGAGATTAGGTGCTTTCAAAGGGGGGTTGATTGTAGAGCAGTCCACTAAACGAGACTATCCTATGGGTGAAATAGCACAGAGATTAATTGGTTATGAGCGTTTTGATGACCTCGGAAACGTTACGCGTGTTGGGATTGACGGAGCGTTTGGTGAAAAATACTTACAAGGAGTAGACGGGCAGAGGCGTAAGCAAAAAATCGGTAAAGGTCAATGGAAGCCAATAGACGATTTTAATCAACTTGAGCCTCAAGATGGTTATGACGTTTACACTACGATTGATGTTAATATTCAAGATATAGCTCACCATGCTCTTTTAGAGCAGTTAAAGGTATACGGGGCTGATCACGGAACGGTCGTTGTAATGGAAACAAAAACAGGTGAAATTAGAGCCATATCTAATTTAGGAAGAAATAGTCAAGGCATGTATTATGAGCGGCTCAATTATGCTGTAGGAGAATCTCATGAACCTGGGTCTACGTTTAAGCTAATGGCATTAGCGGTTGCCTTAGAGGATAAAGTCATCGATACCACATCGATGGTTGATACTGAAAAAGGTGTTTTGTCTTATTATGGTAAAAAGGTAAGGGACTCAAAAAGAGGTGGGTATGGAAATATATCGATTGCCAGAGCTTTTGAAGTTTCCTCAAATACAGGAATTGTAAAAGCCATTCATGGCGCCTATAAGGACCAGCCTGAAAAATTTGTTGATGGGTTGTATCGTATGAATCTTCAAGATTCTCTTGGGTTGCCTCTTATTGGAGAAGGGCGATCTATTATTCCAGATCCAAGAATTAAAGATGGTCGTTGGAGCGGGATTGCTTTACAGTGGATGGCCTATGGTTACGGGGTGTCTTTTACGCCACTTCAAACCTTAACTTTTTATAATGCTATTGCAAACGACGGCATTATGGTAAGGCCGAAGTTTTTAAGAGAAATAAAAGAAATTGACAACTCAATTGAAACTTTTCAAACAGAAGTAATTAATCCTCAAATTTGTTCAAAAGAAACCGTTTTAAAATTACAGCAACTGCTTAAGAACGTCGTTGAAAAAGACCACGGGACTGGACATAAATTATACTCTGAAAAATTCTCAATGGCAGGAAAAACAGGGACTTGTCAGAAAGACTATTCAAACAAAGATCAATTGAATTACATATCCTCTTTTTCTGGATATTTTCCAGCAGATAACCCTAAATATTCTTGTATAGTGGTCATTCATGAGCCAGACAAGAGTGTTGGTTATTTTGGAGCGGATGTCTCAGGTCCTGTGTTTAAGAAAATAGCACAAAAAATATACACGAATTCTCCGATGGTTGATGAGGTTGACGATGTGAATAAAAAATCAGAATCTGTTGAGACAGATTACAGTAAGTATTATGTGGTGGCTCAAGACTATAAAACGATCATGCCTAATTTAAAGGGTATGTCGGCTATGGATGCGATTTCTATATTAGAAAATATGGGCCTTAAGGTTCAGACATCTGGAAGTGGTTGTGTTTCAAAACAATCAGTAAAAACGGGTCAAAAAATCATATTTCAATCTTTAATAACTCTCGAACTATCTTGAAGGTTTTAAAAAACATATTATACAAAGTATCTATTGAGTCTGTCATAGGAAACACTGATCGCCCTGTAGTGGCTTTACAATATGACTCTCGAAATGCGGGGAAGGACGATGTTTTTATTGCTATTAAAGGAAGTGCTTTTGATGGTCATGAATTTATATCTAAAGCAATCAGTCAGGGAGTGACTGTTGTTGTGTGTCAGGAGCTTCCGGTAGATTTGGTTGAATCCGTTACTTATGTGGTGGTTTTGAACTCGGCCAAAGCCTTGGCTATAATGGCTTCTAATTATTATGGAAACCCTTCAGAAAATTTAAAGCTCATTGGGATTACTGGAACAAATGGAAAAACAACTATTGCCACGCTTTTGTATGAGTTATTTAAAAATGCTGGGTATAAAGTGGGGCTTATTTCTACTGTAAAAATTATGGTGGATTATAAAAAATATCCGACCACTCATACGACTCCTGATTCACTAGTTATTAATTCGTATTTGAATCAAATGAGTTTTGAAGGAGTTGATTTTTGCTTTATGGAAGTGAGTTCTCATGGGATTCATCAGCACAGAACAGAAGGACTAAACTTTGCAGGAGGTGTTTTCACGAATCTTTCTCATGATCATTTGGATTATCATGAAACTTTTTCAGAATATAGAGATGTTAAAAAATCTTTTTTCGATCGGCTTCCATCAACAGCATTTGCTTTAGTTAATGGTGATGACAAAAACGGCTCTGTGATGCTTCAAAATTCCAAAGCAAAACAGTACACCTATGCACTAAAGAGCTATGCAGATTTTCGAGTTCAAATTTTAGAAAATCAGTTTAGAGGCCTTTTGTTGCAAGTAAACGACAACGAGGTTTGGGTGAAGCTAATAGGTTGTTTTAATGCCTATAACTTAACGGCTATTTATGGCGTTGCCGAAATCTTAGGACTGAAATCTTCTGAAACCTTACGTCTTATGAGTGCGTTGGACAATGTAAATGGCCGGTTTGAGTATTTTATTTCAGACACCAATATTACCACAATTATAGATTACGCTCACACTCCGGATGCTCTAAAAAATGTTTTGGAAACCATCAATTCAATTCGCACAAAAAATGAAACCTTAATTACCGTGGTAGGGTGTGGGGGTGATCGCGATAGGACTAAGCGGTCAAAGATGGCGCACATTGCTTCTGTATTGAGTACCAAAGTGATTTTCACGAGTGATAATCCAAGGTCGGAAAACCCAGATCAAATTATTGTTGAAATGGAAGTTGGTGTTGAGGCCCAAAACTTCAAAAAAACCATGTCAATTACCAATCGCAAGCAAGCGATTAAAACAGCCTGTCAGTTAGCGGAGCCTAATGACATCATTCTTGTAGCTGGAAAAGGGCACGAAACCTATCAAGATGTTAATGGGGTTAAAAGTGAGTTTAACGATTATAAAATAACAGAAGATTTTTTAAAACAATTAAACAAATAAGATGCTGTACTATTTATTTAAATATCTAGAAGAAATGTACCAATTCACAGGAGCCTCGCTTTTTGGATTTCTTACTTTTAGGGCGGCAGTTGCTATTATTTTATCACTATTAATTTCTACTGTTTTTGGGAAGCGTATTATTAGTTTTCTTCAAAAAAAACAGTTAGGTGAGACAATAAGAGATTTAGGTTTAGAAGGGCAACAAGAAAAAGCTGGAACTCCAACTATGGGTGGCGTAATTATTATTTTGGCTACAATAATCCCTGTTTTATTGCTCGCTAAGCTGGATAATATTTACATTATTTTATTACTTATTACCACACTGTGGATGGGTGTTATAGGGTTTGTTGATGACTATATCAAGAAATTTAAAAATGATAAAGAAGGATTGAAGGGTCGCTTTAAGGTCTTGGGTCAAGTAGGGTTAGGTATTATTGTTGGCGCGACTTTATTTTTTCATGCTGACGTGACTATCAAGGAAAAAATTCCAACACATTTGCAGGTTGAACCTGTATCAAACGAGGCACCATCTGTCCAGTTTTATCCAGAAACCAAATCTACCAAGACAACGATTCCGTTTGTTAAATCAAACGAGTTTGACTACGCGGATCTCATCACTTGGATTCATCCGGGCTTGGAAAAGTATGTTTGGATTGTGTTCGTATTGGCAGTTGTATTTATCATCACTGCGGTGTCCAATGGTGCTAATTTAACAGATGGCATAGACGGACTTGCTGCGGGTACTTCTGCTATTATCGCTTTAACCTTAGGGATCTTTGCTTGGGTTTCTGGAAATATCATTTTTTCTGACTATTTAAATATAATGTATATCCCAAGGGTAGAGGAAATTACAATCTATATCGCGGCATTTGTAGGAGCTTTAATAGGTTTTCTGTGGTACAACTCCTATCCAGCTCAGGTTTTTATGGGAGACACGGGCAGTTTGACTATCGGAGGCATAATAGCGGTTATTGCTATTGCGGTTCGTAAGGAATGGTTGATTCCAGTTCTATGTGGAATTTTCTTAGTAGAAAATTTATCAGTTGTTATGCAAGTAGGGTACTTTAAGTACACGAAAAAGAAGTATGGTGCTGGTCGTCGCATTTTTAAGATGTCACCTCTGCATCATCATTACCAAAAATTAGGCTACCACGAAAGTAAAATTGTAACTCGATTCTGGATTGTGGGAATACTTTTGGCAATACTCACGATAGTCACTTTGAAAATTCGCTAGATGAAACGATTAGTTATTCTTGGCGGTGGAGAAAGTGGTGTTGGGGCTGCCTTGTTAGGGAAAGTAAAAAAGTACAACGTATTTCTTTCTGATTCTGGTAAGATTGCGAATAAATATAAAGACGTTCTTATACATAATGAGATTGAATGGGAAGAGGGGGGTCATACAGAATCTGAGATTTTAACTGCAGATTTAGTAATCAAAAGTCCTGGTATTCCGGATCATGTATCCATTGTTCAGAAGTTACAGAGTGCGACGATTCCTGTAGTGTCAGAAATTGAATTTGCAGCATTATTCACTACTGCTAATATCATTGGGATTACGGGAAGCAATGGAAAGACTACAACGACTATGATGGTTTATCATATTCTAAGACAGTCTGGCTTTGATGTAGCAATGGGTGGAAATATTGGAGAAAGTTTTGCAGAACAAGTCCTTACTAACACGGCCCATTATGTTCTGGAATTAAGTAGTTTTCAGTTAGATGGAATACAAGATTTTAGGCCTCACATAGCTGTTATAACCAATATAACCCCTGATCATTTGGATCGTTACGATTATAAGTTTGAAAGCTATATATCTTCCAAATTTAAGATTGTCATGAACCAGACTTCAGATGATTATTTAATTTACAATTCAGATGACGAGGTAATTACATCCTATATAAATAGCCATCCTATTCAATCAACATTAGTGCCTTTTTCGTTATCTAAAATAGTAGCAAATGGTACGTATTTAGAACATAATAATATAATAATAGAATTTAACAATAGAGACATAATTATGCCAACAACAAACTTAGCTTTAGAAGGAAAGCACAACGTAAAAAACGCTATGGCTGCAGCCACGGTTGCACATCTATTGAAAATTAGAAAAGCTACTATTAGAGAAAGTCTTGAAGGATTCCAAGGAGCTGAGCACCGTTTGGAGCAGGTTTTAACAATTAATAAGGTCAAATATGTAAATGATTCTAAGGCAACTAATGTAAACGCTACATATTATGCTTTGGAAAGTATGAATGTTCCTACTGTTTGGATTGTTGGAGGAGTTGATAAAGGAAATGATTATAGCTCATTATTTCCCTTTGTAAATGAAAAAGTAAAAGCAATTATATGTTTGGGTAAAGATAACGAGGCTTTGTTTGATGCTTTTGGCAATATGGTTGATGTCATAATAGAAACACAGTACATGAGTGAAGCAGTTAAAATTGCTTACAACGTGGCTGTTGCTGGTGAGGCTGTATTGCTGTCTCCTTCGTGTGCTAGTTTTGACTTGTTTGATAGTTATGAAGATAGAGGTAAGCAATTTAAATCAGCGGTAAGAAAGTTATAATGAAAACAGTATTTGATAACATAAAAGGGGATCGGATTATTTGGGCTATTGCGGCGTTATTGGCAATATTCTCATTCTTACCTGTGTATAGTGCTGCTAGTAATCTGGCCTATATTGGGAGTGGCAGTAATACCTTTAGTTATTTTATCAAGCATTTTGTACATCTGTTTCTAGGGTTCTCTATTATCTATGGCGTTCATAAGATTCCTTACAGGTATTTTAAAGGGCTTTCAATGGTTATGATACCTGTTGTATTAATCCTACTAATAATTACAATGCTTCAAGGGGCAACCATTGGAGGTGCCAATGCGAGTCGTTGGATTCGAGTACCTATTGTTGGGTTTACATTTCAGCCGTCCACCTTGGCTGCTCTGGTTTTAATGGTGTATGTAGCTCGTTATCTATCTAAAATTAAAGATGAGACTATCTCATTTAGAGAGTCTGTTTTGCCATTGTGGCTGCCTGTTTTTATTGTTTTAGCTTTGATTCTTCCAGCTAATTTCTCAACTGCAGCACTGATTTTTTCAATGGTAATTTTACTAACGTTTGTGGGAGGGTACCCATTAAAGTATTTATCAATTATTATCGGATCAGGGGTTGTTGTACTTGCTTTGTTTGTTTTAACAGCAAAGGCTTTCCCAGATTTAATGCCGAACCGTGTGGATACTTGGACCAGTCGAATTTCAAGTTTCGTAGATTCTGAAGTTACTCAGGAGGATTATCAGATTGAAAAAGCAAAAATAGCAATTGCTACCGGCGGACTACAGGGTTTAGGGCCTGGAAAAAGTATTCAGAAAAACTTTTTACCACAATCATCTTCGGATTTTATTTTTGCAATTATTATTGAAGAGTATGGGCTTATTGGAGGTATATTATTGCTGATTCTTTATCTATGGTTATTGTTTAGGATTGTAATCGTTGCCCAAAAGTCAGACTCTGTTTTCGGAAAGCTATTGGCGATAGGGGTAGGGATCCCAGTTATATTTCAAGCCTTAGTTAATATGGGTGTGGCTGTACAGTTATTTCCAGTCACGGGACAAACATTGCCGCTTATAAGCAGTGGTGGGACTTCCATATGGGTCACCTGTTTAGCATTGGGTGTCGTGTTAAGTGTGAGTGCAAAAAGAGATGAAGATAAAAATAATGAAGTGGATGATCAGCATCCTTTAGAAATACTTAGCGAAGCATTATAATGAAATCGTATAAAGTCATATTATCAGGTGGAGGAACAGGAGGGCATATTTACCCTGCGATAGCCATTGCGAATGAATTGAAATTTCGATTTCCAATGACTGAATTTTTATTTGTAGGCGCAAGTGACAAGATGGAAATGCAGAAAGTGCCACAAGCGGGTTATCGAATTGTTGGTTTATGGATCTCAGGTTTTCAAAGAAGAGTGACATTTAAAAATTTATTATTTCCATTTAAGCTATTGTTTAGTTTGCTAAAATCAATTCAAATTATAAATTCTTTTAAGCCCGATGTTGTTATCGGAACCGGGGGGTATGCAAGCGGTCCTGTTTTACATGTAGCCTCAAAGAGAGGGGTGCCAACACTAATTCAAGAGCAAAACTCATTTCCAGGAATTACAAATAAATTATTGTCCAAAAAGGTTGATAAAATTTGTGTTGCTTACGAAGGATTAGAGTGTTTTTTTCCAAAAAACAAATTAGTACTAAGTGGTAATCCAGTTCGACAAGATCTTTTGGACTTGGAACCAAAAAGTGCAGAAGCTCTCTCATTTTTTAATCTGGAATCAGAGAAGCAAACACTATTGGTGCTAGGGGGTAGTCTTGGGGCACGCCGCATTAATCAGCTCATAGAGTCTAAGCTTGACTATTTTAAGGCCTTAGGGATTCAGGTCGTATGGCAGTGTGGGAAACTATACTCAGACGAGTATAGTCAATATAACAAAAGAGATCTTGTGCAGGTTCATGCTTTTATCAATCGAATGGATTTGGCATATGCCTCTGCAGATTTCGTGATTTCACGAGCTGGGGCCAGTTCCGTGTCTGAGCTTTGTGTGGTTGGAAAGCCAGTGATTTTCATTCCATCTCCAAATGTATCTGAGGATCATCAAACTAAAAATGCACTAGCTATAGCCAAAAATAAAGCCGCGCTATTGATTGCTGAAAAGGATCTAGAGTCAAGCTTTGAGTCGGGATTTTCGACAGTTTTAAACTCAAAATCACAGCAAGAATTATTATCAGAAAACATTAAAAAACTAGCGCTAAGAGAAGCGACTAAAACCATTGTTGATGAAATAGAAAAATTACTAGTTAAATGAATTTAAAATCTATCCATAATATTTATTTTATAGGCATCGGCGGAGTAGGCATGAGTGCGCTTGCTAGTTACTTTGTATCGTTAGGCAAAACAGTGGGTGGGTATGACAAAATGGTCTCTCCTGTTACGGATTCTCTGATTAAATTGGGAGTTTGTATTCAGTTTAACTCCGACCCTAGTCATATTGATGGATTGTTTATGAATACTTTGAAAACGTTGGTGGTGTATACGCCAGCGGTATCGGACACTAATCCTCTTCTCAGTTATTTTAAATCTAATAATTTTCAAATCTTAAAACGCTCCGAGGTATTGGGAATCGTAACTGAAAATACACGTTGTTTAGCAGTTGCTGGAACCCATGGAAAAACAACTACAAGCAGTATTTTAGCACATCTATTGTACCAGTGTAACGAAAAAGTTACGGCATTTGTTGGGGGTATTTCAGAAAACTATCAATCAAACTTTATTCAGCGAGGCACCGAAGTTTCTGTTGTTGAGGCGGATGAGTACGATCGCTCATTTTTAACGCTTAGTCCAGATTTTGCCTGCATAACCTCAATGGATGCCGATCACTTAGATGTTTATGGCTCAGAAGACGACTTGGTCGCTACATTTGAGGAATTCGCTCAAAAAATTAAACCTCTAGGAAAATTATTTATAAAAAAAGGATTGCCATTTGATGGCATAACCTATGCGGTTAATGAAGCCGCGGACTATAGCGCCGTCAATATTCAAATTGTAGACGGTATATATATATTTGATGTTCAAACTCCATCAGGGTTGATTGAAAATTTACACTTTAGTCTTCCGGGGGCTCATAATTTGTCTAATGCTGTAGTGGCTCTGTCGATGGCTGTTGAGTTTGGGTGTTCTACGTCAGGCTTAAAGAATGCGTTGGCATCTTATAAGGGGGTTCAAAGACGTTTCACTTATCAGATTAAATCAGAGGAATTTATATTTATTGATGACTATGCGCATCACCCAACAGAAATTAATGCGGTACATCAAGCCGTCAGAGAGATGTATCCATCCAAAAAAGTAGCGGTGGTGTTTCAGCCACATCTTTTTTCGAGAACAAGAGATTTTATTGACGCATTTGCAACAAGTTTATCTCAGTTTGATGCCACTTTTTTATTGGATATTTATCCGGCGCGAGAGTTGCCTATTTCTGGAGTTGACTCTGAGTGGTTATTGGGGAAAATTAATAGTCCAATAAAAAAGTTAATATTGAAATCTCAGATAGTGGATGAAATAAAGGATTTAGGGTATCCTGTATTTATAACAATTGGAGCTGGAGATATCGGAGTTGAAGTGTCTGAATTAAAAGAAAAATTAAGCTATGCGTACTAGTTGGAATTTTATTAAAGGGCTGTTTTTGCTAGGTTTAGTAGTGTTTTTGTATGCCTTTTCATCTTTCAAAAACAATAGTCGTCCAGTATCAAGTATAAATGTTCAGTTTACGGGAGAGGATAACGTTTTTATTACTTCTGAAATGGTTAACAAATTGTTAATACAAAGTCAAAAAAAACTATATTTTTTACCAAAAGATGCTATAGATTTGAAAGAGATGGAGTTTTTACTTGAGTCAAATGATATGATAAAGTCTGCTCAAGTGTATCTTACTGTAAACGGAGAAGTTAGGGTTAAAGTTGAGCAAAAACGTCCGATTGCTAGGGTTGCTTCCGATGATGTATTTTACATAGATGAAGGCGGTTTTAGAATGCCTTTGTCGTCTCAACATAGTGCACGTGTTCCCTTGGCGTATGGAATTGTCGATGAAGCGGATTTAGAAACGGTCTACAAGGTAGCATTGACGGTCTATAAGGATTCGTTTTTAAAAACGTATGTCACTGAAATTCATCAGAATGAAAATAAAGAGATAAGTTTAAAATTAAGATTGTTAGATTTTGAGGTGTTAGTCGGAACTCTAGATAATCTAGAAATAAAATTACAAAATTTAAAAGCGTTTTATCAAAAAGCTAAAAAAGATACGATGCTAGATGTTTATAAAAGCGTGAATTTGCAATTTGATAATCAAGTTGTTTGCACAAAAAAATAATTGTATGGAAGCTCAGAATATTTCAGTAGGATTAGATATTGGTACCACAAAAATTGTAGCGATGGTAGGTCGTAAAAATGAGTATGATAAACTAGAAATACTCGGTATAGGAAAGTCTAAAAGTCTTGGAGTCCACAGAGGAGTTGTGAATAATATCACACAAACGATTCAGTCTATTCAACAAGCTGTTTCTGAATCTGAGGCAGATTCAGGTCTAAAAATTGGTGAGGTCACTGTAGGTATTGCAGGTCAGCACATACGTAGCCTTCAGCATAGTGACTATATTACCAGAGAAAACTCTGAATTAGTAATTAATGAAGAAGATATTGATCGTCTTATTAATCAGGTTCATAAGCTGGTAATGTTGCCAGGAGAAGAAATTATCCATGTCTTACCTCAGGATTATAAAGTAGATGGACAGGCTGAAATTAAAGAACCTATTGGCATGTATGGCGAACGTCTTGAAGCCAATTTTCACGTCGTTGTTGGTCAGGTATCTTCGATTAGAAATATTGGAAGATGTGTGCAAACAGCAGGCTTGAACTTAGAGGGCATTACTCTTGAACCTTTGGCTTCGGCAAATGCTGTACTAAGCCAAGAAGAAAAAGAAGCTGGAGTCGCTTTGATTGATATTGGAGGTGGTACTACAGATTTAGCTGTTTTTAAAGATGGAATTATCAGACATACAGCTGTAATCCCATTTGGAGGAAATGTAATTACTGAAGATATCAAAGAGGGTTGCTCGATTATAGAAAAGCAAGCTGAATTATTGAAAATCAAATTTGGATCTGCCTGGCCAGGTGAAAATAAAGATAACGAGATTGTTTCAATCCCGGGTTTAAGAGGGCGTGATCCTAAAGAAATTACACTTAAAAACCTATCTAAAATAATACATGCTAGAGTAGTTGAAATTATAGAGCAGGTTTATGTTGAAATTAAAAATTATGGCCACGAAGAGCAAAAGAAAAAATTAATTGCCGGCATCGTATTAACAGGTGGTGGTAGTCAGCTAAAGCACTTAAAGCAGTTGGTCGAATATATCACAGGAATGGATACGAGAGTTGGGTATCCAAATGAGCATTTGGCAGGGGACAGTGACAGCGATATTACAAGTCCAATGTATGCCACTGCAGTAGGATTAGTGATGGATAGCTTGATGCGACAAGAAAAAACAATGACAGAAATGCCAGAAAAAAATGACAGTGAAGCGGAAGAAGAGGTTACTCCAACTCCAGAAGCCCCAAGAAATAATTCTAGAGGCTTTTTAGATAAACTAACAGAAAGAGTTAAAGACTTTTTAGATAACGCAGAATAAAATAATAACCAGTAAAATTAAGTATATGAGCAGCAGTAATGATTTTGGAATCACATTCGACTTGCCAAAGAACCAATCTAACGTCATAAAAGTTATTGGCGTTGGTGGGGGAGGAAGTAATGCTATTAACCACATGTTTAAACAAGGAATCAAGGGTGTCGATTTTGTGATCTGTAACACCGATTCACAGGCTTTAAATAATAGTGGAGTTCCCAACAAAATTCAACTAGGAGTCAATCTTACTGAAGGTTTAGGTGCCGGAGCAAATCCTGAAATTGGAGAGCAATCTGCAGTCGAAAGCTTAGAAGATATTCGAACCATGTTAACGTCTAACACCAAAATGGTATTCATCACCGCTGGTATGGGAGGTGGAACAGGGACTGGTGCTGCCCCAATCATAGCTAAAATGGCTAAGGAAATGGATATTCTTACGGTAGGAATCGTTACAATGCCCTTTGAGTTTGAAGGGAAAATCAGAAATTCACAAGCACACCAAGGTATTGAGAAGTTTCGTAAAACGGTTGATTCATTAGTGATTATAAACAACAATAAGCTTAGAGAAGTTTATGGTAATTTAGGGTTTAAAGCTGGTTTCTCTAAAGCCGATGAAGTTCTTTCTACTGCTGCACGCGGAATTGCAGAAGTTATTACGCATCACTACATGCAAAACATTGATTTACGGGATGCTAAAACAGTACTGAGTAATAGCGGAACTGCGATTATGGGTTCTTCAACCTCTTCAGGCCAAAACAGAGCACAAGAGGCCATTACAACAGCTTTAGATTCTCCACTACTTAATGATAATAAAATTACCGGTGCAAAAAACGTATTACTGCTGATCGTCTCTGGCTCTCAAGAAATTACGATTGACGAAATAGGTGAAATAAATGATCATATTCAAGCCGAGGCCGGTTATGGCGCCAACATTATCATGGGAGTAGGGGAAGATGACAGCTTAGGTGAAGCTATTTCAGTTACAATTATTGCCACAGGGTTTGACGTCGATCAACAAAATGAAATTACAAATACGGAAGTAAAAAAAGTAGTGCATGCTCTGGAAGATGAGCAAACGATGGAACATGATTTAATGCTAGCTGAGCCTGTATGTGCCCCAATAACGCATCAAGAACCAGCCAAACAAGAAACGATTATATATAATCTTGAAGAAGATACTAGTGAAGTCCAGGAAGATGCTTTAGTAGCGATGGATTTAATTCCAACCTCCGAACTAATCAAAAATATTGATGTCGTTTACGAAACTGTAGACTTAGATGTTGATGAGAATGATTTTATAATTAATGAGGTGTCTACGCCACAGGAAGACGATATTGAACTCGAATCTGAGCAAGAAGATCAAACCATGTTAACATTTGATTTACCAATCTCTAATAAAGCTGCGTTATCAGAATCTGAGGAAGTTGAAGTTTTCACTTTAGAGGATAATGTCAATGAAATTGAAGTTAACGACTATATTGAACTCATCCCAGTAACTGAAGCAAATGAAGATGGTGAAATGCGTTACGCTTTGGACGATCATATTATATTAGAACAGACAGACAAGAGCTACGAAGGTGGAAAGCTAGAAGCACCGGTAGAAATAGAAGAGGAAATGGTGTTTACTAAGGTTACAATTAAAGAACGTGTAGTCACGTCCATCCCTGAGGAAAAACAAGATCCCTTTAACAGTCCAATTTCTAAAACACTTATAGATAGAGCAGACGAAAGACGACAAAAAATGAAAGCTTTTAATTACAAGTTTAATACGTCTAAGATAGAAGAAATTGAAAAAGAGCCGGCCTACAAGCGTCAAGGGGTTAGCTTGGAAGATGTAGAACATTCATCAGAAACACATGCCTCTAGAACTACAATTGGTCTAGACGATAATGAAGAAGTTCAGTTACGCTCTAATAACTCGTATTTGCATGACAATGTAGATTAATTATATAAATAATAATTAAAAAAAACCTGAAAGAGGAATTCATTTTTTTAGGTTTTTTTTAATTTTAATAACAAGAGGTTTTGTTTTTGTTATATTCGTACACTAATTAAAAATTCATTCTTATGAGCTTACAAGATTCAGTCATGACTGCACTTAAAACTGCCATGAAATCTAAGGATTCCGTAGCCTTAACTGCATTACGGTCTATAAAATCTGCTATTTTATTAGCAAGAACCAGTGGGTCGGATGTAGCTATAACAGAAGAAGATGAGTTTAAACTATTACAAAAATTAGTAAAACAACGACGTGACAGTGCGTCGATATTCACAGATCAAAATCGTTTAGATTTGGCGGAGCCTGAATTGGCAGAAGTCGAGGTGATTAGTCAATTTTTACCTCAAATGCTAGAGGCCTCAGAAGTTGAAAAAGTAGTGGTTGAAACTATTGCTTCCCTAGGAGCTTCTGGAATGAAAGACATGGGGCGTGTCATGGGAGTGGTTAGTAAAACACTTGCAGGAAAAACTGACGGCAAAACAATTTCAACTTTAGTGAAAGCGAAGTTGTCTTAAATAAAATGGCCCAGTAGTTCAACTGGATAGAATATCAGATTTCGGCTCTGACGGTTGGGGGTTCGAATCCCTTCTGGGTCACAAATTATCCTCGAGAATAATTAATTATTCTTGAGGATTTTTTTTAATTTAAATATGGTTTCACATTATTTTATTTAAATATTTTAAAATAAAAAACTAGTTATTATAGCACTTATTTCGTCCTCCTTGGCGTTTGATTGCAGGGCAAATAAATACTGAAACAACCTTTTACCCTCTACTTTATCTTTGAGTTGTATGTTTTGACGCATAGAAAAAATTGTATTCCATTGTTTGCGTACCAAAGCCCACATTTCTTTATTATCTTCCCAAAATACTTGGGCGGCTATACATCTTTCATTTTCAACTTTTCTGTAAGTATTGTAGCCTTTTTCTTGTGCTAAAATAACATCTTTTTTATCCGCTTCTCGAACCAATTTATCATTGTCCTGCTCATGACTCCAACCCCAATCAAAAATTTCATGATGGTTACGTCTTAGAGTCACATTGTAGTCCTGACGTTTGGTAATTTCTCTGCGAGGAAGTGGCGCATCGGCATTACTGGACCAAAAGCTACGACCATCAACATGAACCCAAGTTGCCGATCCTTCGTAACGTGGACTGTCATCAACTTGAAAAACCCGTTGTGTCCACTGTCCCTTCACTTCTGATGCCTCATTAGATTTATAAGGCCATGTATTATCTACAGCATAAGGATAGGAATCCGTGTTTTCATACATCCAATCTTGTCGCCAATGCTTTATGACGTAGGGGTTCAAAATATCCCCTACAATAAGTAAATGTTGCATTGAAACGAAATCTTCATTAGAATCTACCAATTGCACCCATTCTAAAGCTTTATCATATTTATTTTCAGAGGGCTGGTAGATTGAATCTTTTGAATAACTAAAAGTTTCAGCGAAATTGAAGTTTACTTCAAAACAACCACATATGGCATTTATAGATGCCAAATCTTTTTCTTTTTTAGTTTGTGCAAAAGCGCTAGAAGACATCATAATCAAAAGTAATTTTAAAGTGTAAATTTTCATGATATTTTAATTATTTTTATTTAGATTGATTATAAATAATACTTATATTTGTAGCAAATATATTAATAAATGCAGTATTTTAAGAAAAAATATGTGTGAAAAGTTAATTAAGATCAAACAAAATGAATGCGGAGAATTACACTACTGCCCTGCGAATCAATTATACCATTTGATGTTTAATAATTTTCATTTGATGTTAGACGAGGAACAATATGAATCATTAAAAGCACATGTTTCTAAAATTGATATCAAATTTTGGTTGGATAAATTCTGTGACACTCCTTTAAAAAGAAAAATACCAATTCCCATACACCAAGAAAATTTAATTCTTGTCTTTGATATTAAAGAGTTTATCAATTTAAAATCCTTGTTTTTTAACCAACGAAACCAAGATAATTTACTGTATCTATCAACAAACCAAATTGAATACAATATCATATTAAATTAAAAGTTCGGAAGGCAAAAATATCATAACATGAAAAAATACGTAAAAATCACTTTTATTATTTTAAGATTTTTTTTAGGAGGGGTAATGATCTCCTCTGGTGCAGGAAAATTTTTTAAACCAATTTCCAATGCTACAGAAGTGGTTGAAAAAGTAAACAATGAAACTATTTCTACCAATACAATGACTTTACAAAAGGTCTTGTACATAGGTGGTCTAAAACAAACAGGGTATTTCTGGGAGGTTGTAGCATTTTGCGAATTACTGTTTGGTGTTTTTCTTATTTTTTATAGAAGTTATTTCTTAGGAACCTTGTTTTTACTACCAATAACACTTCAAATTTTCTTTTTTCATTTATTTTTAGAACCCGACGAGGTCGGAGAGCTCGTCTATTGTGGGCTTTTATTTGCAGCTAATATCGCCTTGATTTTTGTAGAAAAAAATAGATGGAAAGTTCTTTTTAAAAAACCTGAAACCAAAAAAAATATTATTAATGAGGTTACAGGAGGTTAAAATGTTTAACTAAAATAGCAGAGGATTTAAATTTCCCCGTTTTCTTTAAATCCGATGTCTTGCGTTCTAATTTTCTTTTCGATTAGACCCTCGTATTATTCCCAATAATAGATTTCTATTGTTGGGAATATTTTTAGAGTTTAAAATCAATTACCTCTTCCAAAAAGTTCGAACTCTCGTAAGTTTGGGTAACCTTTTTGTTAAAAGAGCAAAAAGCCATAAATGCCGACCAAGCTGTGGAGATGAAAAAGGAAAAACAGATAAACAAGGCATTTAAAAAACAAGTAGAAAAATTAAGAAACCAAAAAAGAGATCAGCAATTAAAACATGCAATGGCTGGATTTTTTGGTTTAATACTTGGAAAAGTAATCAATTAAGTTTTTTTATAATTTGAAAAAAGGATGTAGATTAGGCAATTTTCTTACTTCTTAAAAATTATCTTTAAT